>OCQB01000010.1_pt1 | contig 266741 bp, 300 predicted proteins | sample 1538631 | NCBI WGS metagenome assembly OCQB01 (sample SAMN04571713, study PRJEB22368) | human gut metagenome | biome: human gut; material: stool | host: Homo sapiens | place: Luxembourg | collected 2012-10-19
AATAGTGTTATGCTAAGATATGGAGTTGCCAATAATTTTTTTTTGCTTTAAATTAAAAAAATAATTAGAATTTGCTCTAATTATTATTTTTTTTGCCTTGATAAGTATCTCTTTTAACCATTTCTTTATCAATGTCATTTAATAAACAAAATTTTTTAGTAAGCCACAAAGGTGCTATTAAATCTTCTTTTATAGGATCCCCTGTTATTCTTTCAATAACGATTTTTTCATATAATAGTTCAAGCTGTTTTATAACAATGTCAATATATTCTTCTTTAGTTAAGATATGGAATTTTTCTTTGTTATATAATTTCTCAATTTCTGTTCCTTTTAAAATATGTAGCATATGTATTTTTACAGCATCTACTTTTAAATTATTTAAAAATTTTACTGTATTAAGCATATCTTCCTTTGTTTCATATGGAAGTCCATTAATTATATGTGCGACAACAAAAATATTTAATTTATGTAGTTTATTTACTGCATTTTCAAATGATTTAGTATCATGGCCACGATTTATTAGTTTAAGAGTACTTTCATTACTACTTTGAAGTCCAAGTTCTATGGTTAAAAATGTTTTTTTATTAAGCTTTTCAAAATAATTATAGTACTCATCACTAATAACATCAGGTCTTGTAGCTATTGAAATTCCAACAACATTATCTTGTTTTAACAAACTTTCAACAATATTTTTAAATTTATCAATATTCATATATGTATTACTTCCTGTTTGAAGGTACGCTATATGTTTAGCATTAGGCCATTTTTTATTTAACAATTTAATCTCCTCATTAAATTGAGTTATAATATCGTTATTTTCATTTGTAATATTAGATTTGCTATTATCTTTACAAAATATACATCCACCATTTATTTTATTTGGACAGGTTACATGAGCATCTAGGGGAACCTTAAATACTTTACAACCAAACTTGTTTCTTAAGAAGTAATTGAATGTATGATATCTTTTGTTATCTAAGGTATATTTAAACATTTTTTCATCACCATTATTATTTTACCAAAAAAACTTGTATAAAAAAACAATATAGGGTATAATATTATTAGTTGCTGGGGTAGCTCAGTTGGTAGAGCAATGCACTCGTAACGCATAGGTCATAAGTTCGATCCTTATCCCCAGCACCAAATTGATATGTAACTCGAACTTTTTATAGATCGAGTTTTAATATATTTAAATTTATGATAAAATATTCATATAGTAAAATGAATTGAGTCAATTTAGAAAACACACTTGCATAATAACTTAACTATTATGCAAATATATTGAAATATGGTGGAAATTTATGAACGAAAAAATGTATTATTATTTATTGGAAAATAAACTATTAACGCATGGAATTGGAAATATAAGTGATAAGGAAACATATTTTAAATTTGAATCAATAATCAAAAATGGTGGCCTAATGTCATTACAAAAATTAAAGGAATTAGGAATAATTGTATCTGGAAAAGTTAGTGGATTAAGAGCCACACACGAAAGTAGAATATCTTTTTTTAATCCATCTACCCCAGAAATTAAAAAGAGGTTATTATCAGAACGCTTTTATTATTTTCTACCATTTAATCCTAATGTAATATTTTTTATAATTGATGGTACAAATATTGATTTACAACAACATCCTGATATTTCTTTTGAAGTAACTACAGAAAGTGAGTTTGTTTCTATTGATAATTTTAAAGGAATAATAGCTCCAAGCAAATGCACTGAATATATAAATAGTATTCTGAATAAGTATGGAATTTGTTTACCAATATATGATTTTGATTTTAATATGATGAATGATTTAAATGAGAGTTTTAATAAACATAGATAATTAGAAGTTATTATACTTCTTTCTTTAGGGCACCATTATTATAGTAATTTCCCTGAATATCAGGGTTTTTTAATGCATAAGTTTAACTTTATATATATTTTGTACACTATTTATGATAGAATATTTATTATCAGGGAGGTTTTATGGACAAAATACAAGAACTTTTAATGGATACAAGAAATTTAAATATTTTATCGTATGATAAATATAAAAAATCTAGTATAAAGGAAAAACTTGAAAAGATTAAATTGTTAAATGAGTATTATAAAATTTTATATAGTAATATAAATAAATTAGATATTTATTTTGATTTTGATGGTGTCATTAAGGATACTATGAGGCACTGTTCATATTTGCTTTTAAGGTTACACGGTATAGATATGAATTATCATAGTAAATCAAATGAAGAAGATGAAAGAGTAGTAACAAATTTTTTCAAAAGTATGGACTGGGATTATTTATTAAATGCATCGTCTGAAATAAATGAGGCAATATCGTTTATTAAACTATTTCAAGAAAGTGGCATTTTTAATCCATCAATATATTCGGCAGTTAATTCAGAAAGTGAAATGCATAAAAAATGTATTTTTATTGAAAGAAATATTGGTAATATTCCTAAAAAATTTAATGCGGTTCATACACCAAAATTGGCAATAAATAGTTCTGATGTTTTAGTCGATGATACAGAATACAATTTAGAAAATTGGACTGGAGTACCCATTCATTTTGATAATGGTAAAGATTCAATGTATTATACAATTTCTGATTTCGGAGAACTATATTACTTAGCAAATTTTAATTCAGAAAGTAATAATATGGAAATAAATATGCAAAGAATTTATACAAAAAAATAAAAGATATGATATAATTAAATGGCAAAAGGAAGTGATCTTATGCTAGTTTATGGCAAAAATGTTTTATATGAAATTGATAGAAGTAAAATAAAGAAGGCCTATATTTCAAGAAATGATTATATGGCATATTTAAAAGAAAATAACATTAAATATGAATATGTTGATAAAAATAGACTTGATAAAATGGTTGGTGGTGTTCATCAAGGCATTGTTTTAGATATTTTTGATTATTCATATTACACTTTTGATGATATTGAAGGGGATTTTATTGTTATGCTTGATCACTTAACTGATCCCCACAATTTTGGTGCTATAATTAGAACTTGCGAGAGTAAAGGTATTAAAACTATTATTATCCCAAAAGACAGGAGTGTTTTAGTAAATGATACTGTTTATAAAACAAGTGAGGGTGCTATTGATAATGTTAAAATTGTAATGGTAACAAATTTAATAAATACAATTAACAAGTTAAAAGAAATGAATTATTTTGTATATTGTGCAGATATGGATGGAGAAGATTATCGTAAAGTTTCTTATGCTAATAAAAAAGTATTAGTTATTGGTAATGAAGGTTTAGGAATAAGTTCTGGAGTTAAGAAAAACAGTGATGTTGTCGTAGGAATACCAATGAAGGGAAAAATTAATAGTTTAAATGCTTCGGTTTCTGCGGGAATACTAATATATAGGATGGATGATTAATGGATTACAATGATATTGATGATGTAGAACTTATAACTTTGCTCGAGGAAAATGATGAAAATGTTAGAAATATTATTTATGATAAATATTCTTATTTAGTAGATATATTAATAAAAAAGTATCAAAGAGCAATAAGATATTATAGAATTAATTATGATGAAATAAAATGTGAGGCTTTATATGCTTTTAGTGATGGAATTCATTCGTTTACTTCCACAAAATATGCATCCTTAAAAACATTTTTATATGTATGTATTGAACGAAGACTTTTAAATTATATAAGGCATGCCATGAGTGGAAAGCAACAAACAATTAATGAATCTTTATCACTAGACTTTTTAGTTAGTGATGATAATATAACTCCAAGGAATCTTTTATCTGATGAAAATAAATCAAATCCTTTACATAGTTTAATGGAAAAGGAAAATTCCAATAAAATTTATATGCTTGCGAAAAATAATTTATCTGAATTTGAGTATACTGTCTTTAATTATATGGTAAATAACTTTTCTTATAATGAAATAGCTAAAATAATGGACAAATCTCCAAAGCAAATTGATAATGCAATAAAAAGAATTAAAATAAAAATGAAAGATTTAATTGAAAAAGAAGGATTAATTTAGCAAAAGTGCTTGCCAAATATCTTTTTTTTTGGTAGTATAATAATGTCTTATGGCGGAATTGGTGAAGTGGTTAACACGGTAGATTGTGGCTCTATTATGCAAGGGTTCGACTCCCTTATTTCGCCCCAAATAAGTTTTAAACTAGAAATAGTTTAAATAGAAAAATTTTTTTGTATAGGTATCAAAACCTAAGAAAATTGAGTGTTGCGACCACTCTTTTTTCATTGGCTGAAGAATTATGTACATAATAATCAAGTGTAGTACTGGTTTTACTATGACCTAATCGTTTAGAAACTATGGTAATAGGAAACCCTTTATCAACAAGTAAAGTTGCGTGACTGTGTCTAAATTGATGTTGAGTAATAGGTCTCAAATTTGCCTTGTCACAAGCTTTCTTCTTATACCTATCAATAGAAGTAGGAGCAAGTGGTTTTACACCACCAAAAACAAAGAAATTATCATTAAAGTTATTATAACTTGCAAAGTAAACTTTTTTTAATTTCATTAAATCCCTAAATAATTTACGATCTAACATAATTTTTCTAATACTAGAACTATTTTTTGGCGTATCTAGAAGCCTTTTACCTTTTCTTTGAATATTGTGTCGAACATATAGAAAACCATTCTCTAAATCGATAAAACGCAATGCCATTGCTTCACTAGGTCTTAAACCAGTAAAAAATAATAAAATAAAGAATTGTTTATAAACTACATTATCAACACATTTAATAAATTTTTTAAATTCAGATAAAGTATAGTAATCAGTATTTTTTTCCTCATTATGTTTTGGAAAGCCACCAACAATTTTAGCAACATTAAGATCCAAATCATAATACAATTGGCAAAAACTTAAAAATTGACAAAAACAAGAATGTAATAACTGATTGTAACTATTTTTAAAATTAAATTCTAAAATAGTATTTTGCCAATTAATGTAATCAACCTTTGTAATAGTAAAAATGTCTTTACCTTTAAAATAGGGTAAAATAAATTTAAAAAATTTCTTTGTAAGTGTATCAAAACTTTGTTTTTTATGCCGTTTTGAAGCATAGATTTTCCATTCTTCGAATGCGACTTCGAAATTCATTTAAATTCACCTCTTGGCGAACTATTATAACGATTTTTTAGTAAATGTCAATTATCACCTACCTTACATAATTAGAATATAACATAAATTAAACATTATTTCAATGATTTTTCATAAGCATGTCGCTTTGAAGTGATATAAGAATTAAAAAATAAAGTATGAGAACAGGCAACATTCCAGAGTTCACCATAATCGTTTATCAATAGATAATCGATTAAATCACAATACTCAATAATATCATTTTCAATGATTAAATTTTGAATTTCTTTCATATGCTGATAAACTTCAAAACCATTAAGAACATCACAAACATCAAAACCATTGAATAATCTAATATCTTTTTCATCATATTGATGTTTTTCGGGATTATCTTTATGAGTAAAATACCTATAATAACCACGTACACTTTCTAAAGGAATACCAATAGGTTGATTTAAACAATGTAATAAATCATTAACAGTCTTATCTGTAACAGGACCATCAAAACACATAATAATGTGATAATGAGCCTTTTTAAGAATAGTACCATTAGAACCATTATCTAAATCTTTATCGTGTAAAGGACTAACAGCAAATGTAATACCTTTAATTTTTAAAATATCAATCCAATCTTCCGGAGCAGATTCCGGATAAATAACCGCACCCCAATTTCTTTTTTTAATCATAAAATTTCCTCCTAAATATCAAATTTCACATTTCACACCATTGGGGGGTCGTAGTACGCCCCCAATGGTGATTTAAATTATTATTTTTTAAAAATACTAAATAAACCACCAAAAATAGCAGAATAAAATACATAAAAACAAATGAATACAACACCGATAACAAGCCCATCGTGAACAGGTTCACCGGTTAACATAGAACTAGCAATTTCTTCGATATTCATTAAAAACTCCTTTCTTTAGTAACAAAAATAGCAAATAATAAAGCAAGAACAAAAATACCCAGATTAGTTAAATTGTAATTAAACTTATAATTAGAAAAATAACTAGAATTTATAGTATTAGTAGCATTAACATTGCTAAAAACAATATAAGATAAATTTACAGTAGTATTAGTTTCATTAAATTTTGAATAACTATAATAATAATTATAACTTTCATTAGACCTATGAGCCAAATAAATAGTTGAACTACTAAAAGTAATAGAATTAGAATTAATAGTAATATTATCTGAATAAACTAAATAATAATCATAATCTATTTGAAAAATAGCAAACTTTTTAGTTAAAAAATTTGAAGAATCATTATAAGCCATATCAATTAAACTAGTAACATAGTTATTTTGAGATAATAAATTACCTGTAGGCGTATAAGTACTAGCATTAACACTTTTCATTAAAAATAGACTACATAAAATAGCAAAAACAATAAAATATTTACTTCTTTGCACGGTCAACCCTCTCTTTCTTATTTCTAATTCGCTCTGAACGATTACCAATAATATTAACATTTTGATTAATAGTAAGAACAACCGATATTAAAGGGACAAGAATAACAATAGTTACCAAGACTTTAAGCAAGGAAGTTCCACCAAAAGTAATAGAATTAAGCAAATTATAAAACCATTTAAAAATATTAACAACTTGAGTTATAAACCAACTCATAAAATTACTAATGTCCATAATTAATCACTCTTACCCGCATTTCTACCAATAATGATATAACAAATTGAGATACTTAAAGTAATAACGGCAAAAGCCTTGAGCCAAGACGGAAAAGAAACAATAACTTCAAAGGCTAAAGATACGATCGTAAATAAATACCTCAAAACCATAGCAAGAGTCTCGAAAATAGACATAATAATATCAAAAAACATTTTAAAAATATTAATAATAGTAGAAAAACCACTAACAATAGCTTTCAATTAAATTACCTCCCCAAACCGAGTTTAATAACTCCAATAGATAAAATAGCAATAAACATACCGAAAATAATAGTATTAGACTTAATCAAAGATGTTAATGTATCCCAAACCCAAGAACTAGAAGTAGAGTCAATACCAATAGATAAAACACTTGTATCAGCCTCTTTAACTTTATCAGTTAATTTTTTTTCAGCAGATTTAAAATCTTCAAAACTACCCTTACTAGGTAAGTGTTTATCATTATCAGAAATATCAGTATTAAGAATTTCATTATTCTGATTAATAAATTCTTGCTGATTTACTATACTAGTAATATTAGCATAATTTTGAGCAACAACCCAACTATCAAGGCTAATTTTAAAATCAATTAAAGCAAATGATGAATAATCATTCAAATACCAAGTGAATTTTGTATTATTATAAGAACCACCACCAGCATTTTTATAATTTAAAATAGTAACTTTACCACCTAAATATGAACTACCTGGGTAATAACATTTAAAATTAGTAACATTAACATTAATATCAGTGACAGCAGTATTATTTGAGTAAATACTAGTACCTGCATTATCAACACATAAAACTACAGAAACAAACCAAGGACTAGTAGGATTAAGTAAATTATCTGGATAACCATCATAATTAACAGAAAAATTTTGATTACCAGCACTAGCACCTAGATAATTATTAGGCAATAATAAACTATCATTAACTTTAAACCAAGTATTTTGAACGGCAGCATTAACATTTTTGATTAAGAAAGTTAATAACAGACTTATCAGACCCAAGATAAATATTTTTCGCTTTGAGTTCATACGGACACCTTCCTTTCAATGATAGCTCATCGTGAGTATCGAATTTAGAATAATATAAAGGTCTAAAAACTACTTTTAAATTAGAAACAAAAATTGATTCCAGAAAATTACAAAATCTATAACCAAGAGTAAGTTCTGAAGTATGTTCATTAATGTTAATCTTACGATAAATTCTTTTACAAGTAGTGAAAGTACTTAAAATAGGAATAACACTCTTAGACATATACCAGAGTTCAACAGTTAAATCACGAACCTTTTTATCAACATTTTCAAAGTTTTGAGTAGCATAAATAATATCAACACCAAAATGTCTATGTAAAATAAATTGGTCTCTTAACTCTTTAGAAAAAGATTTAAATTCACGGTTATCTGCATCCATAGTAATTTCATCCCAAAGAATTAAAGAATTAGAAAATTTATACTTTTCTAAATCTTCTTTAGTAATCATAGGAACACCCTCAATTTGAAGATTAATAGTATAAATGTGATCATATTTCTTACGATTTTTTAAATACTCTTTAACTAAAATAGTAGATTTACCACAACCAGGAACACCAAAATAACATTTAATCATTTTTAACCTCAATTAAGAATTTGTAAATTAAAATCAAATCTACAATAGAAACAATTAAACAACAAATTAACAACAATAAAATAAAAAACATAAATTACCTCCTTAAAACAAGTTTTTTAAATATCTGACAAATACCATAAAAAGCACTTGCCATAAATAACCATTTAGTAAAATAAAATTCTAAAAATATATTAAAGTCAAACAAACAAATTACCCCCTTTTATCGAAAAATGAATCAATAATAACACCAATAAGCAAAAATGGAAAAAGAGAAACTAACCAAATAAATGCAAAATTAAAAATCATTTAAGACCTAATTTCTTCTTATTTAAACATAAATAAGTATAAACAATAATTTCTTCTTTAGTCCTTTTTTTATTAGGCTTATTTCTAATTTCAAGATAGATATCAATAATAGGTCTATCTTTATTAATATTTAAATAATTCTGAACTTTAGAAATATCAGAATAAACCAACTTCATAAAATGCTCCTTTCTAAATAAAAAAGAAGATAGGTCAACACCTATCTTCCAATAAGTCGACCTGCTAAACCAATTACAGCACCGACAACGAAAATTCCGACTGGTAATAATAAAAGAGGTTGCGAAGCAATAGTAGTAACTAAATTACCAACCCAAGTCATTACTTGCGTAAAAATAGTACCAAGTGCCTCAAGACCAGTAGAAACTCCTTCTAAAACCATAATAACCCCCTTTCACAAATAAAATAATCTATATCAATTACTTATCTGTCTTATTTGAATAAAACAATTTAATTAACTCTACTTCGGCATCAGTAAGGAAAACAGTCTTTTTAACACTACCAGTTAAATAGAGTTCTACACAAATGTACTTTTTTCCAGCCTTTGAGACCTTTTCGACTAATTCAGCATTAACAATCATATCTTTCTCCTTTCTATTATAAATTTAAACACACAAAAAAAGCCGGTACGACATTTTAGATAAATTTATTGTAATTTTTATCTTATGCCTCCGGCGGCAACCTTTGAAAAGGTTGACCAAACTTTTATGTTATTTTACTTGGGAATTGTAAACATTTTCAAAAAAATGAAAATGTTATCAATACCAGTATCTTCTAAAGAAGTCCGTATCAATAGACTTTCGCGGCATAAAAGCTAAAGCATTTATTCCACGTTCTATTGACACTCTACGCGAAGAAGAATAACAAAGAAGAATATCAGAGAAGTACAGAGAAGAATTAACTAAAGAGGAATATATTTAGACAAAATAGAATTAATTTTAAAGCAAAAGCATTGAATTCTACTTTGATATGAACTAGCAGAGATTTCACCTTTAAGAAACTTCATATATAAATCAATTAAATAATCATAAGCAAATTTTAAATATTCTAAATCCCTTTCAGATAAATCATTTGCATAATTAATTTTTGAATATACTTTAAACATTATTTAACCCCCTTTAATTTATCAGACCATTTTTCACAATCATCTAATACATAACCATACTCTTTATGAAATTTTACACAATGTTCTTCATTAGCACTATCAATAATTTTTGGTAAACAAAAAATAATAAATAACCAAAAAGCAATACCCACAATAATACAAACTATATTAGTAAAAGTTTGATAATCATTAATATAATCTTTCAATTTTTCCTCCTTAAAAAAACTTATAAATATTAAATACTTTAGGTATCTGAATTTGAAAAATAGAACTATTCTTAAAACGATATTTTAATTCACGCAAAGGTCTATTAACAAATGCAGATAACTCCTTTAAATTCTCACAATATGCTACAATATTATCGTGATTATCATAAATTACAAAATATTCCAATTATTCCTTTCTTAACCAAATTGAAATCCCTTATTTCGCCCCATAGATAATATTACTCTCTTTTAGAGAGTTTTTTTCAACTAAAAATATAGTTAACTCAACTACTAGTTTATTGCAAAATAATATATAAAAAAGTATAATTTTTTTATAAGAGGTGAAAAAATTATGATTTATTTAGATTATGCTGCAAATACTCCAGTAGATAAAAGAGTTTTAGAAAAATATAATGAAATTACTTTAAAATACTTTGGAAATCCAAATAGTTTACATAAATTGGGTATTGAAGCAAAAAAAGAAATTGATAATTCTAGTGAAATTATTGCAAATTATTTTAATACAAAAAAAGAAAATATTATTTATACAAGTGGTTCTAGTGAATCAAATAATTTAGTTATAAAAGGAATAGCAGATAGATATCAAAATAAAGGTAAACATATAATTATATCTGAAATTGAGCATTCATCAGTTATAGCCCCATGCAATTATCTTTCCTCAAAAGGATTTGATATAACGGTAATTTCATTAGATAAAAATGGTAATATTGATTTAGAACAATTAAAAAAATCTTTAAGAGAGGATACAATTTTAGTAAGTATAGCTGTAGTAGATTCTGAACTTGGAACAATTCAACCAATAAGTGAAATTGCTAAAATTGTTAAAGAAAATTCTAAAGCATATTTTCATACTGATGCAACACAAGCAATAGGAAAGGTTAATATTGATTATAAATATGTTGACTTTTTGACTTTTGCACCTCATAAATTTTTTGGTATTAATGGCTCTGGTGTATTAATTAATTTTAATGATATAAAAATTACTCCTTTAATACATGGCGGAAAATCTACTACAATTTATAGAAGTGGTACACCGGTTAGTGCAAATGCTGTTTGCATAGCAATGGCATTACAACTTGCTACTAAAGATTTAGAGAAAAAAATTAATTATGTAAAAGAACTAAATAGTTATTTAATCAAAAAATTAAAAATGATAAATGGGATAAGTATAAATAGTCCTAAGTATGCAATACCTAATACAATTAATTTTAGTATTAAAAATGCCAAAATAATTGTTAATAAACTTTATGAAAAAGGTGTATATGTTTCAATGCAATCAGCGTGTTCACTTGGAACAAGTCCCTCAAAGTCAGTTTATGCGCTTACTAAAAGCAAAGAAAGGGCAAGTAATTCAATTAGGGTAAGTATTACACATATAACAACTAAAAAACAAATTAATGAATTTATATGTATTTTAAAGGAGATTATTAATGAAGATAATAATTATTAACGCAATGTGGTGTCCAGGATGTTTAATATCAAAAAGCATTTGGAATGAAATAAAATTAATGTATCCAAATATAGAGTATATTAATTATGATTATGATTTAGATGAAGAAAATATTATAAAATATAATATTGGAGATATTGTCCCAGTTGTTATATTTGAAAAGGATAACATTGAAATAAAAAGAATAATTGGAGAAAAAAGCAAAAAAGAAATTTTAGATATTATGGAGAAAATTTTATGAAAAAGATATTAAGATACATATTATTATTAATAGCATTAATTCCCCTTAATATATATGCAATTAGTAAAGAATATACAGATGTTGCTTATAAAATAACTAATTCTAAAATTGAGGAAGGAAAAATCAATTTATATTTTTTTAGAATGGATGGATGTCCTCATTGTGCCGAAGAAGAAATATGGCTTAAAGATATTAAAGAAAATTATAATGATTATTTAAATGTTTATGAGTATGAAGTAAAAAATAATAAAACTAATAGAAAATATTATAATGATGTAAAAAAAACATTAAATGATGATGTAACAAAGAGTGTACCATATACAGTTATTGGAAAAACTTATTTTGTAGGATTTTCAGAAGCGGTAGGTGTACAAATTGAAAATAAAATTAAAGAATTAATTAATGATAATGTAAATAATGAAAATATAAATAATGAAGATGTTAAAATTCCTATATTAGGAAATGTTAATAAGAAAAAAGTCTCCATTCCATTAGTAGCAATGATTTTGGGAGCTGTTGATGGATTTAATCCATGTGCTATGTGGATACTTTTATTACTTATTAATATGTGCATATCTATTAAAGATAAAAAGAAAATGAGAATTGTTGGTTTTACTTTTATATTATCTTCGGGATTAGTATATTTTCTTTCAATGTTAGGCATCGGTTTTATTCTAGATTTTTCTACAGTAATATATATAAGAAATATTATTGCTATTTTAGCTATTATTTTAGGAATTTATAATTTATATGTATATATTAAAACAAGAAAAGATACTGGTTGTCATGTTATGAAAAAAGAAAAAAGAAAAAGTATTATAACTAGAATAAATAAGATATTGGCAAATAAAAGTTTAATATTAATGATATTAGGAACAACTATTTTATCAGTATCAGTAAATTTAGTTGAACTTGCTTGTTCACTTGGATTTCCAACAATATTTTTAGAAATATTAACATTAAATAAAATTATTGGTTTAAATAAAGTATTATATTTATTAATATATATATTCTTTTATATAATTGATGATTTAATTATATTAATATTGTCTTTAAAAGCATTTGAAACTAAAGGTATATCAACTAAATATAATAAATATGTTAATTTAATAGCAGGTATATTACTTGTACTTATGGGTATACTTTTAATATTTAAACCTGAATGGGTAATGCTTAATTTTTAAGAAGTTTAATACTTCTTTTTTAATTAAAATATATATTATAATATATGTAGTACTATTGTACTAAAAAGGAAATATTATGGAATATGATAAAGAGTTTTTAGAAATTATTAAACCAATTATTAATAATAAAGAGTTTATAAAAAGAAAAGATTTTCATCATCATGAAAATGAATCAGTATATGATCATTCAATGGCAGTTGCGTATTTTGCTTATAAATTTGCAAAAAAACATCATTTGGATTATAAATCAGCCGCTATCGGAGGATTACTTCACGATTTTTATTATAAAGACTGGCAGTTAAATAGAGAACATAAATCATTTTTTAAAATGCATGGTTTCGTCCATGCAAGGGAGGCTTTAGAAAATTCAAGAAAAACTTTTCCAGACCTTATGAATAAAAAGGTTGAAAACATTATTTTAAGACATATGTTTCCACTTAATATAACATTACCAAAGTATAAGGAAAGTTGGATTGTAAGTTTAATGGATAAAAAATGTTCTTTTAAAATATTAGGTCATCCAAAATGTTATCTAAAATACTTAGGTATAAGGAGGAAAGGTTAATTATGAGTTTTAAAATTTATTTTATATTATTTATGTTATATTCAATATTTGGCTGGATTTGTGAAGAAATTGTTACATTTGATCCTAAAAAAGGATTTATTAACAGGGGATTTTTATTAGGACCTTATTGTCCTATTTATGGATTTTCTGCTATATTTATGACTATTCTTTTAAATAAGTTTTCAAACTCTTTAACAATATTTTCTTTAGCACTTATTATATGCTCCACTGTAGAATATTTATCTAGCTATGTAATGGAAAAATTATTTAATGCTAGATGGTGGGATTATTCTAAAAAACCATTTAATATAAATGGTCGAATATGCCTTAAAAATGCTCTTTGTTTTGGGGTAATGGGTCTTATTCTTATTAAAGTTGTTGATCCATACTTAAGAACTTTAATTTTAAGATTTTCACCATTTAAAATTAGTTTTACATTTTATGTAATGCTTATTACATTTACACTCGATAATATTCTTTCATATAAGTTGATATTTAAAATAAAAAGTGAAAATACATTTAAGAAAAGAGATAATACAAGAGAAATATCTCAAAAAGGTAAAGAAATATTAAGTAAATCCTTACTTGGTAATAAATTTGTAATTATTTTTCCAGAAAAATTAAAAGAGGGAAAAGAAAAGATTATTAAACAAAAGGAAAAAATTAAAAAGAAACAAGAGAAGTTTAAAAATGAAATAAAAAAAGAAAAAAATAAATTAAAGGAAAAAGTAAAAGATGAAAAAAGAAAGTTTAAAGGGAAAAAATAATTTATTTGTATATATAATGCTTTTCTTTGCTTTGGCGTTTATTGGTTGGTGCTTTGAGGTCCTTAATGAGATTAGAAAAGGTCATGGTTTTATAAATCGTGGTGTACTTCATGGCCCTTGGCTTCCTATTTATGGTTTCGGAGGACTTATTATATATATTTTACTTAAAAAATATTATAAAAAACCTATAATTGTATTTTCTTTATCATTTATAATAAGTGCTATTATTGAATATTTTACTTCATTTTATTTAGAAATTACTAAAGGTATGGTATGGTGGGATTACTCAAAAAAACCATTTAATATAAATGGTCGAATATGTCTTTTATATACATTAATATTTGCTTTATTTGCAACAATTCTATATTATTTTGTAATTCCTAAAATAATTGATTTATTAAAAAAGGTTAATTATAAAACTTTATCAGTAATTAGTATTATACTTCTTTCATTATATTTAGTAGATAATATTTACTCTTATAAAAAACCAAATATAGTAAGGGGAGCTCATATTGTAAGAAAAAACTAGATTTTAAATCTAGTTTTTATAATATACATTAATATCAACATAATTATTTATTCCATCAACTTTACCATTACTTGAAAGTTGCCACATTACATAATCACCTTTATAAGATGTTTGTTTTGTATAGTGAGCAAGCCATATATCATAATCTACGGGTAGCCAAATATATTCAAGGTATGATTTACTTGCATAGTGAACTGGTGTGTATCCAGCATCTTTAATAGTCTTTAGAAATGCATTTGAAGCTCCTCTTAAATCAAATAAATTCATTTGTCCAGCATTAAAGTAGTTAAAACTTTCCCAATCAAATGCAATAGGCATTTCAATATTGTAACCTTTTATGTTATCAAGTACAAAGTTTGCTTCCTGGGTGGCATCTTTTTCATTTTTGGCATAAGAATAAAAATATAAGCCTATCTTAATTCCCACTTTTGAGGCACCCTCAATGTTTTTTTGAAAATAAGGGTCAAGCGATAAAGGTTCATCATAAAAGTATCTGTAGCCTAGTCTAATGATGGCAAATTCAACACCAGCATCTTTAACTTTTTGCCAATCTATGTTTCCTTGATATTTTGAAACATCTATACCGACTAAGGTATTATCATTTTTTCTTTCTTTATAAACATCTTTAAAATCTAAATAATTAGTTAAAACACCTGTATATGCGCCTCCGGTAGTTACATTTTTTTCCTTAACAACTAGTTTAAAATCTTTACTTGAACTATTACCTGAATAGTCAGTGCAAGTAAAAGTTAAGTCATAAGTTCCAGGTGTATTTATATCATACGATCCAGTTATATTTGTTATTGGAGTTCTATCGGCATTATCCATACAGGTTAGTTCTTTAGAAATATCTTCTTTATAGCCAGGAGTTCTTGTTATAGTATTGCCAATCCATATAATAGGTTTTTCTTTATCTATAACTTCATATTTAATTTTATATTCTTTTTTATTGCAAAACATAGTATCATTATGTTTTCCTAGCTTTAATGTATTAAGCACTTTGCTTTGACATTTATATTTTTTATCTGTGATATTTTTTATATCTACTTTTGCTCCATAGTCAAAAGTATTCTTATTTAAGGAAACATTTTTTTTACATGAACATAAAAATAATAAACAAATTATTAACAAAATCTTTTTCATACATTAATTGTATCAATATTTATTTGATAGTACAATATTTTTATGGTAATATATTATTTATGGAACAGATAGGTAGTATAATAAAGGATATCCGTAAGAAAAATAATTTAACGCAAAATGAATTTGCGTCTATTTTGGGTGTTACTTTTCAAGCTGTTTCAAAATGGGAAAATGATAAAAGTATTCCTGATATTACCATTTTAAAAGATATATCAAATAAATTTAATGTTGATTTAAACTATTTGATTAGTGGTAAGAAAGTAAATATAAATAAAAAATCATTTTTCAAAAAAAATATGATAATTATTACAGTTATTATATTTATAATCATAAGTGTTTGTGTATTTTTATTTTTCCATAAACATAATTATGAATTTAAAACTTTAAATGGAGAAACAAAAGATATAAAAGTTACGGGAAGTATAACTTATGATGAAAGTAAATCCTCAATATATTTAAATGTTGATTATAATGCTGATGATACTCAAAAATATTCTTATATAAAATGCACTTTATATGAAAAACATCAAGATATTTTAAATGTTATTTCTGAAAAGGAATATTTAGAAAAAACTCCAGTTTCCTTAAAAGAGTATTTAAAGATGATATCTTTTGTAATTGATAATTATTCTCCATCATGTAAATATTATAAAGATAGTAATTTATATTTAGAAATAAGTGCTAAAATTGATGAGGAAAAAAGTGTTACTTATAAAGTACCTATAAAATTTAATAATTGTTAAGATGTAAAAAGCATCTTTTTTTTATTTACTTTTTAGTGTATACTATTAATATAATAGGTGAGAGAATGAATAAAGAGGTTAATGACAATTTAAATAAAAATACTTCACAAGAAGATATTGAATTTTTAACTACAGCAGTTCCCATAATAAAAGACTTAAATGATGAACAAATTGAAATGCTTACTACTTCACTTCCAGTTATTAAAGATTATACTGAAGAAGAAATAAATGAATTAATAAAAAAGATTCCAACATTAAAAAAAGAAGATATAGCAAAAATTAAAGATGCATTAAAACCTGTTGAAAAACAATCAAATAAAGAAAAAATTATAGATTTATTAAAGACAAAAAGATCTAAATTATTAATTATTTTAGGTATTTTAATAATTATTTTAACAGTAATAAGTGTTGGAACTAGTTTTGCATTATCCTCACAAAATGAAGAGTATGAAAATTATTTTTTTGAAATAGATAAAAAGGAAAATCCTAATATGGAAATCTATAATATTCCTAAAGATAGTCCAAACTTTATAAAAGATTCTAAAGCTTCTCAAATTGTAAGTTGTATGCAAAGTAATACTCCAATAGAAAAGTTACCTGAAAGTGTTACTTCAGTTATAAATGAAATAAATGATTATTATAATAAATCAATAAATCGTTTTGCTTATAAATATGTTGACATTTATACTGGTTTTACTGTTAGTTATAATGAAAATCAACATATATTTACTGCTTCGACAATTAAAGCACCAACAGACATATATATTTATGAAAATGCAGAAAATGGCTCTATCGATTTAGAGGAAAAACTTTTGTATACAAAAAAATATTATAATCCTGGTGCTGGTTATATTAAGTTAGGTGAAGAAAATACTTATTATACAGTAAGAGAACTTGTAAAAAATTCTGCATATTATAGTGATAATGTAGCTCATACTATGCTTATGGATAAATTTAATAAAGATGATATGCTTGCCTTTTGGAAAGCTAAGGGTACGAATGCTATATTTACAAGGCCAACTATATGGGGTGAAACAAGTGCTCATGATGCTGCAATTTATATGAATGAACTTTATAATTTTTATGAAAAAGGTAGTGATATAGCAAAAGAACTTATGAGTTATTTTACTGATAATGGAGGTCAGTTTTTAATTCCTCCACAGGGTTTAACCTCAGCGAATAAAAGTGGATGTGCTGGCTCTGTAATGCATGATATATCTATAGTTTTTGATGAAAATCCATATATTGTTATTGCTTTATCAAATTTAGGTTGTTTATCTGCAGGTTCTTATTTTGAGGATGTATCTAATCTTACTTATAAACTTCATAAAGCATATTGGGATTATAAAGTATCCTCTTGTATTAATAAATAATTATTAGATTATTGATTTATATATTTACTTAGAAAAACCCATATATTCGGGCTTTTTAATTGTTAAAATATGGTAATTAGTTTACATAATTTGACGTTTTGCATATTTTATGGTATAATTATTTTGTTATTCAGGGGGAAAGAATGAATAAAAATGATTATGTCCTCCATAATATATGGAGAATGAATAAAAAGGAAATCAATAATTTTAATATAAAAAAAATAACTAACTTTGGTATTGCTCTATGCATGATGTTTACAATAATTTTTGCACCTAGTGTTCAAAGAGTAAAAGAAGTTAATACTAAAGTATCTTCATTTGATAACTATAATGCAAATATTACTAAGGAAGATAAAATAGACTATATTTTAAATAAGTATAATTTAACTAAGAATGAATTTAATACTTTAACTGCTATAGTTTTATCTGAGGCACAAAGTAATTCTTATGAAGATGCCTATGCAGTAATTAATACTATTTATAATAGAACTCATGCTAAAAACTGGGTAAGAAGTTGTAGTAGTTACTTTGGTAAAAATAATGGACAAAGTTTATACTATCAAGCAATTATGCCTAATCAATTTGTCGTTTATCAACATGGTACTTTTACTAGGTATTTAAATAGAACTGATTTAAATGGTTATAATGCTGTTATTGACTTTTTATACGATGAAAAAATAATGCATAATTATTTATCATTTAGGGCTAATAATATAGTAATAACGGGTTCAGAAAAATTTAGTACAATGGGTAATAACTATTTTAATACTTTAGAGGAAAGTAATAGAATTTAACTTTCCTTTTTATTTTGAAAAATATTCATATATTTATTATAAAGTTTTTCATTTTTAGAAATATTTAATTTTTTATTACCACTTTTATATATTTTTGCAAGGTTATAGTATGCATAATAACTTCTTTCAGAAATAGGGCAGTTAATTGCTTTATTAAAGTAAAATAATGCATCTTTATAATTATCTTCATTAATACATATTTCTCCCATTTTATTTAATGCCCAACTATTTAATAAATCAGCACTTAATTTATAGTAATTTTTAGCAAGCTTTAAATCATTATTTTTTTCATAATACATTCCCAAATTATTATAGGCATAAGCATATCCATATTCTGCGGCTTTTTTAAAATATTTAAGGGCAGTAACATCATCAATATTTAAATAATATCTTCCTAAAGTATTAAGGGCAGCAATACTTCCTAAATCTACAGCTTTATTTAAAAACTTTAACATTATATCAACATTTTTTTCTTTAACTTTATTAGAAAATATTAAATTACCAATCATCCAAGAGGCTTTAGGATGTCCTTTTAAAGCAGCTTTCATATAATATTCATAGCACTTTTCATAATCTATTTTTCCACTTATTAAACCACTATATTCAAGTGAACCAAGTTGTGCATTAGCATACATATTATCTTTTTGTGCAAGAATTTTTAATGAGTTTATATAACTTATTCCTTCATAAAGATTTATTTTTAAATATTCCTTTAATTCATATTCATTAATGTTAATTATAACTTCATCAAATATTGGTTGTTTATTTTCAAGTACTCCATAAAATAATAATTCAATGAGAGCTTCATAATAATTGTTATTATCTAAAAAATTATTTATTTTTTCTATAAAATTATTAGAAATATTTTCATCCTTTAGATGTAATATATCTAAACAAACTTTTTTAATCTTAGAATTTTCATTTATTATTTTAATATTAAGATCATCACTCTTAATTATTCTTTCCTCTAAAATAGAGATTATATTAGAAAATATTGGTATAAAAATTTCTTTATTATTAAGATATTCTTCTTTTAAATCTAAATATATTTTTTTATATTCTATTCCTATAGGTCTATATCCAATTAAATAATTATTTACTGTAGTAGTTTTAATATCATTTATATTAAATAGCCCACAAAATACTTCTTTTTGAATACCTGAGGCCTCAACTTTAGAATGTTTTTTTATTATATTTATAATATTACCTAAAGATAAATAATTTTTACCATCATTCATTTTAATAAATTTCTTTTTCATATAACACCTATATTTATTATATCGTGGATTTATGTGGATTTCAAAATATTCTTTTTTTTATAAATTTAAAATATAATTTTAATAGAAAGGAAGTAAAATTATGAAAAAAATATTTAAAAATTACAAATCTACAATAATTATGTTTATTTCTGTTATTGTGGGAACTTTGATTGGAGTTATCTTTAAGGAGAAAGCCACTATATTAAAACCTTTTGGGACTTTATTTATTAATTTATTGCTTACTATTATAGTACCTTTAATATTTTTAACTTTAAGTACCTCTATTGGTAAAATGAAAGAACCAAAAAGACTTGGTAAAATATTAATTACTATTATTGGAATATTTATTTTAACATCACTTATAAGTGTTTTAATTGGTATTGCTTCAACTAAAATAACTTTAGTTAATAAAAAAGATAGTATTAAAATAAAAGAATCTTTTGATTATTCAATTACTGATAATGATGAAAAACTTGATATTTTAACAAGAACAGTTAATGCAATTTCAACTGATGATTTTGTAAAAATAATTTCTAAAGATAATATTATTGCTTTAATTGTTGTATCTATTTTAACTGGTCTTGCTATTCATTTTGCAAAAGATAAGGGTAAGAAAGCTCTTGAGGTATTAGAAAGCTTTAATGATGTACTTCAAATGCTTATTAAAATTATTATGTATTATGCTCCAATTGGAATAGGTGCATACTTTGCCTCTTTTGTTGGTGAGTTTGGTGCAGGTGTTGCTACAAGTTATTTAAAAATGCTTATTATCTATACAGTATCATGTGCATTTGTTTATTTTGTTATTTATAGTTTATATGCCTTTATTTCTGGTGGTAAAAAAGGATTAAAACTATATTGGCAAAATATAATGGTTCCATCGGCTACAGCTCTTGCTACATGTTCTTCAGCAGCATCAATTCCCGTTAATACAAAAGCTGCAAAAAATATTGGTGTTTCTGATGATATAGCAGATACTATTATTCCTCTTGGTACATCATTTCATAAAGATGGTTCAATTATAGGTAGTGTATTTAAAATAATGTTTCTAGTGTATTTATTTGGTATGGATGTTAGCACTTTTAAAGTTCTTGGAGTAAGTATTTTAGCAACAATTTTAATTACTGCAGTACCAATTGGTGGAGGAACTATTTCAGAAATGCTTATTATTAGTTTAATGAGCTTTCCTATAGCAAGTCTTCCGATACTAACAATAATAGCCACAATAATAGATGCTCCAGCAACACTTTTAAATGTAGTCGGAGATAGTGCAAGTAGTATGCTTGTTGCAAGAATTATTGATGGTAAAAATTGGTTTAATAAAAAACAAAAATTCTAAGATTTATTCTTAGATTTTTTTATTGTATTAAAAAATTTAAATTATACTTTCAAACCAATTGTTTACCTTGTTTGTATTTTCTTAAATCTTATACATATAGGAAAATTTAAGCTCAATTGCAAAAGTAAATTCCACTTTGAATAATTAAATTCCATATTTCAAAAAATTTGGGTAGAATTTACTTTTTTAACTAAGGTAGAGATAAAAATTATATATTAGAATTTAAAGTAAGTATTAAATATATATTATTTATATTAAATTATTTTATTAGTAAAAAAATAATTAATAATGATGTTTATAAAATAATAGAAAAAGAATATAAAGATTTATATTATATAATTAATCCTTAATTTTCTAATTAAGGTAGGCACATTATTATTTTTTAATGGGATTTGTTCTTTATAATGTGCCTACCATAGTTAAAAAACTATGGAAAGTATAAATATTGCTGATAGGGATATGCTATTTTGGGCGGGCGCCCGTAATGAATTCAATGATAGTAATTCAAGTGATTTTATTGTGAATGAAGATTTAATAGTTAAGGATTTTGTTAATGATTATGGCTATGTAATATATAGTAATATTAGTGAAGATATTATTAAAAGTGCATTATTTATATCTGGTGCTTGTACATTAAATATTTATAGTTATAAAAAAATTATAAATTGTTTGGATATTAATAATACTAAATATATATATTTAGAAAAAATTAAATTTATTTTTAAGTTTGATTGCTAGGATAAAACCTAGTTTTTATTTTGTAAATATATTTACATTTTTTAAAATGTCAATATGTGTAAAATAAAATAACAAAAAATGTAAAGAATATGTAAAATTTTATCTTTTTTAAAAAAATTTATCAAAAAAAGGAGGAAATCAGAAATTTTTCGGTAATAAATATATATGAAGGGAGAAAAATACAAAGTTATCAAAAAAAGTATAAAATGTAAACTATTGTAAATTAGAAAGTGAGGTAAAAAATGAACGAATTAGAAAAAATAAATGAAACTATATTTGAAAGTATTAAACATGTAGATGATGATGGTAATGAATATTGGTATGCAAGAGAACTACAAAAAGTTTTAGAATATACTCAATGGCGTAAATTTAATGGAGTAATCGAAAAAGCAATGAATACTTGCAAAGCCAGTAATTATGTAGTATTGGATCATTTTGCCGGCGCCGGCAAAATGATAAATTTAGGTAAAGGTGGTCAAAGAGAAGTTCTCGATTATAAACTATCTAGATATGCTTGTTATCTTATTGCTCAAAATGGTGATAGTAGGAAAAAAGTCATAGCTCTTGCTCAAACATATTTTGCTATTCAAACTAGAAAACAAGAATTATTAGAGCTGGAATATAATAGTTTAACCGAAGATGAAAAAAGATTCTATCAAAGGGATTTAACTAAAAAAGGAAATTATTCCTTAAATCAAACTGCTGCAAAAGCTGGAGTAAAGAACTTTGATAAATTTCATAATGCAGGTTATAAAGGTTTATATAATGGAGAAACGGCAAATGATATTGCTAAAAGAAAGGGACTACGTTATAGGGAAGATATACTAGATAATATGGGTAGTGTTGAATTAGGTGCTAATATATTTAGAATAACTCAAACAGAAGCATTACTTGAAAAACAAGAAGCGCCAAATGAAATAATTGCCACAAATACTCACTACAAAGTGGGAAAAACAGTTAGAAAAGCAATTGAAGATTTAGGCGGTACTATGCCTGAGGATTTACCAACACCAGATAAAAGTTTAAAGGCATTAGAAAAAGAAAATAAAGATTTAATAATTAAAAAATAGTAAATATAATAAAAATGAAAATTAGTAATGTCACTCTATTGTCACATTATAATGGTATATTATATTTGTATAAATTTATTTTATATAATATAATTTATGTAGGAGGAAAATATGAGTAAAGATAAACCAATACTTAGTTTAAAAAAAGTTAGTAAATTCTATTATAATAAAGGTCTTGTTGCATCAGGTTTTAGTAAAATATCTTTAGATTTTTATTTAGGAGAATTTGTTGTAATAACTGGAGAAAGTGGATGTGGAAAAAGTACTCTTTTAAATGTATTATCAGGTCTTGATACATATGAAGAAGGAGAAATGTATATTAATGGCATGGAAACAAGTCATTATAGTAATGAGGAAGCAGAGCATTATCGTAAAAGTTATATAGGTAATATATTTCAATCATTTAATTTAGTAAGTAGTTATACAGTGTATCAGAATATTGAGTTAGTTCTTTTGTTAAATGGTTTTAAGAAAAAAGATATTAAAAATAAAGTTATTGAATTAATTAAGGAAGTAGATTTATACAAATATAGAAATAGTAAAGTTTCTCATTTATCTGGTGGTCAAAAACAAAGAGTAGCAATTGCAAGAGCACTTGCAAAAGATGTACCTATAATAATCGCTGATGAACCAACAGGTAATTTAGATCGTAGATCTGCAGGCGCTATAATGAAACTTCTTGCAAAAGTAGCAAAAGATAAACTTGTAATTGTTGTAACTCATAATTATGAAGATGTTGAGGAACTTGCTACTCGTAAGATTGAAATGCATGATGGAAAAGTTCGTGAGGATATAACAATTAAACCTTATGAAGAAAGTAAAGTAAGTCTTCATGAATATAAAAATATTAGTTTTTTAAATAAAATTAGACTTGGAGTAAGAAATACCTTTAATTTACCTATGAAGTTTATTTTACTTTTAATGGTATTCTTATTAATTACTTTTGCCTTTTTAGGAATATATTCTTCGTTTAGAAAAGCAGAGTATGAAGAAAATAAAAATGGTTATAACTATTATTTTAGTGATTTATCTGATGAAAGAGTTGTAATTAAAAAAAGTGATAATAGTGTAATTACAAATGAAGAATTAGATAAAATAAGTAAACTTGATTATGTAAAATCAGTAGTGAAGGATGATATAATTTTAGATACTACATATAGTTTAACTGATGATAATACTTTTTGGTTTTATGGTAATGTAAAAAGTATACGTGAACTAAAATCTAACATTGAGGGTCAAAAACCTATTAATGATAATGAAATAATATTAGAAACTAATAAAAATAATTATTATGTTTCAACTTTAAAAGATAAGTTAAAAGAAACAAAACTTAGTTTAAGAAATACAGATAATATATCAAGTTCAAATAAAGATTTAAAAGTAACAGGATTTGTGCTTAAAGATAATGAATATGATAATGATATTTTTTATGTAAGTGATGATGTATTAGAAAAAATTAAAATAAATAGTTATGAAAACTATAGTAAGGTTACAATTACCTTAAATAATCAAAAAGTAGATTTACTTTATAGTGCTAGTGATAAAGTACCTAAAGGAAAAGCTGTTGTTCCATATGAACTTAATGTAATGTGTAAATATAGTTGGTGTAAAAATAATATACTAAATATTAATGTTAAAAATATTTATTATGAAAATAGTATAGATTTAGAAATTAGTGATATGTATTTGAAGTATAATTTTGAACGTTTAACAGGTGTTAAAGATTATGAAAATAATAACTCTGTAATATATATTTCAAAAGAGGATTATTTATCTTTATTTAATATGGGAACTTATCAATCATCAATTTATTTAAAAGATGTAAAGGATATTCCTGAGGCTAAAAGTTATCTTGAATCAAATGGATTTAAGCCATTATTTATTAAAGATGCCAAAATAAATTATTCAAATGGTGTTCTCGAAGTAATTAAAATATTTAAGTTGATAGTTATGACTATTATATTTATTGTACTTTTCTTTATAGCATATTTTGTTATTAGATTAATTGAAAAATCAAGAAATGTTTATTATGCAACATTAAGAATCCTCGGAGCAACTAAAAAAGTATTAAAGAATTTAATTAATATTGAATTATTTTTAATATATCATATTGCTTTTGCTTTAATACTAGGATTATGTATTTTAGTTAAGAATAATATTATTGTTAATAATAATTTATATGATATGGTTAAATATCTTGGCATAAAAGACTATATTTTTGTATATGTTATATGTTTTGTAATGAGCATTATTATATCATTTAGATATTCAAGAAAACTATTTAATTCATCAGCGATGAAAACTTATAGGGAGGAGGCAGAGTAATGATAAAATTAGAAAAAGTAAATAAATACTTTAATAAAAATAAAAAGAATGAAATTCATGTTATTGATAATACCTCTGTTAGTTTTGATTCAACTGGACTTGTATGTCTTTTGGGACCAAGTGGATGTGGTAAAACAACCCTTCTTAATGTTATCGGTGGACTTGATAAAGTAAAAAGTGGTAAGATTTATGTAAATGGTAAGAAAATTACTAAGAAAAGTACATACTATGTAGATAAAGAAAGAAATTTAAACATTGGATATATTTTTCAAAATTATAATTTATTAGAAAACTTAACTGTATTTGATAATGTTGCTATAGCTCTTAAAATGGTTGGCGTAAAAAATAAAAAGGAAATTGAAAAAAGAGTTAACTTTGTATTAGAAACACTAAAGATTTATAGATATAGAAATAGACCAGCAGGAATGCTTTCTGGAGGAGAAAAACAAAGAGTAGCTATTGCAAGGGCAATTGTAAAAAATCCTAATATTTTATTATGTGATGAACCTACAGGAAACCTTGATAGTCAAAATACACTTGAAATAATGAATATTATTAAATCAATATCTAAAAATAGATTAGTAATTTTAGTAACACATGAAAATGATATAGCAAAATTTTATGCTGATAGAATAATTGAGGTTTCTGATGGTAAAATCGTAAAAGATTATGAGAATAGTTATGAAGGATCACTTGATTATAAAATTGATAATAAAATCTATTTAAAAGATTTTAAAACTAAAGAGGAAAATGGTAATATAACTTTATATTTTGATAATAAGATTAAATCTAATATAACAATAATTGCTAAAAATAATAATATTTATATTAAAACAAATGGTAGTGAAAAAATTGAGGTTGTTGATGAAAACTCTAATATTGAACTAATAAACGATCATTATAAACAAATAGATAAATCAATTTATGAAAAATATGAATTTGATTTTAAGAATATTGAAACTACTAAACATAAGTATAGTTCTATATTTAATGTATTTAAAGTAATATTTTTAGGTTTTAAAAAGATACTTGATTATTCCTTTATTAAAAAATTATTATTACTAGGTTTTTTAGCCTCTGGAGCATTTATTATGTATGCAGTAAGTAATACTTTAGGAATACTTAATGTAAAGGACAGTTACTTTATTGAAAAAAATAAAAATTATCTTGAAGTGAAAATGCAAAAAATAAATATAGATAATTTTGGAAAATATGAATCATTAAATGGAATAGATTATATTTTACCTGGCAGTGGAAATGCAAATTTTAAAATTACATTTGATAATTATTACCAAACTAAAAATGCTAGTTCAACTATCTCTGGTACATTGGTTAATAAAAATTATATAAATGATTCTGATATAATTTATGGTAAAAAAACAGATAATGATTTTGATATAGTTGTGGATAAATCAACACTTAATAAATTATTTACCGGTGAAGAAAAAATAGGTATTCAAACTGGTTATTCAGTTCAAGATTTAATTGGATATAAGGTTAATTGTGGTGATTTAATATTTACTATCACAGGTATTACTGATATTGGTGATTATAGCATTTTTACAAATAAAAAATACATGATTGATATATTATATAATAGTTTAGGTACAGATGAAACTATGGTTTACGATGCTGAAACAAGTGATAAATATTTAAATTATAAATTAATTGATAATTTGATTGTTAAAAAAGGTAGACTTCCAGAAAATGATTATGAAGTTGTTATTAACATTAATAAAGAAATTGATAATCCACTTAATAGTAAATTAGAAAATAAAATTAATAATAAAAAATTAACTGTAGTTGGTTATTATGAAGGAAATAATATGCTTGTTAATGAAAATATGATTAAATATGAGTTAATAAGTAAATCTAAAAACTTAACTATAATGCCAAGTGATAGTGAAATTGCTATTGAAAGCTTAAATAATGAAAATTTAAATGTTGTAAAATCTTATGACAGTGCTAAAGAAAAATATTTAGATTCAAGGGAAACTGTTGTAAAATCTGGTCTTATTGCATCTGGAGTTATTTTGTTTATTTCTTTTGTGGAAATTTATTTAATGATACGTTCTTCATATCTTTCAAGGATAAAGGAAATTGGTATATATAGAGCAATAGGTACTAAAAAAAGTGATATTTATAAAATGTTTTATGGAGAAATTATTGCTATTACAACTGTAGCATCACTTCCTGGTATTTTATTTACAACTTATGCTTTAAAAACACTTCAGACAATAAGTTATTTTGAAAAAAATTATTTGGTAAATCCATTTACAATTATTTTAAGTATTTTAATTGTGTATTTATTTAATATAATCGTAGGACTTTTACCAATTATAAAAATTGTCTCAAAAACTCCAGCATCAATACTAGCAAGAAAAGATGTAGATTAACTATATCTTTTTTTGTGGGACTAAAAGCTTTAATATAATAATTTGTTTACAAAAAAGGTAAAAAGTATATCGTAATGTTGATAAATGTTTGGTATAATAAGTGTATACTTATATAATACTTTGAGGCACAAAAAGTGAGGCGAATATGTTAGAGATTAAAAATGTTAGTAAAAAGTTTATTGTAAATAATAATGAAATTAATGTATTAAATGATGTTAATATCATTTTCCCTAATAGGGGACTATTCGTTATTAAGGGTAAAAGTGGAAGTGGAAAATCAACTTTACTTAATTTAATCGCGGGTTATGATAAACCTACCTATGGAAAACTTTATTATAATGGAATAGATTTATGCACAGTTAATGAAAATGAATTATCTTCATATCAAAGAAATGAAATTAGTTTTGTTTTTCAATCTTATAATTTATTTGATAATTTAACAGTTTATGAAAATTTACTTTTTTCAACTGATGATATAAATGAAAATGTAGTTGATGAAACTTTAACTAAGTTAGAAATTAATCATTTAAAAAAGCGAAAGGTTAAACAAATTTCTGGTGGAGAAAAAGCCAGAGTAGCAATTGCAAGAGCACTTATAAAAACACCTAAAATAATTATTTGCGATGAACCAACGGGGAACCTAGATAGTAAAACCGCTGATGAAGTTTGGAATATATTAAAGAAATTAAGTAGTCAAATTCTTGTTATTGTCGCAAGCCACGATACTGAGTTAATAAAAAAATATGCAGATGTTATTTTAACTCTTGAAAATGGCTCTATTAATTACAAAGTAGAAAACATAAAAAAAGAAAATATATCTTTAAAAGAAAAGAATTCTAAAATTAAAGTTAACTTGTTTTATAAAAAAAATAGCTTTACTAATTTAATTATAGGAATAGTTTTATTTTTATTATATTCATTACTAATTATATGTTTGAATAGTTTACAAATTAATTTAAATAAATCTGAAAGTTATGTTCCTAAGGACAATAATATATTAGCAAGTCTTTGGAAACGAAATGATACTGATTTTGTTGTTTTGTCTAGATATAATGATAATGATATTAAAAATGCTTCATTATATTTAGAAAAACATAATATTAAATATGATGTAATAAATGAATATAATAATTTAAGATTACAAAGAGATATATCTTTACATTTTGATTTTGAAGACCCTTATAGATTTTATAATATACTTAATATTTCAAAAATAATTTCGAAGAGTGAAAAAAACATGAATAAAGAATATATTGGCAGATATCCAAAAAATCCTAATGAAATAATGATTTCAAATTTTTATGCAAAAATTCTTACTATGGGTGTAATGCAGGATGATAAAGTTTATAAGCCAAAATCTTTTGAGGATATAATAAATGATAATTATTACATAAAATATGATGGTAGCCCTTATTCTGATGTTTACCTTAAAGTAACGGGAATTTATATGCTGGATTATGATATAAGCGAATTTGAAAAAATTAAAGTTGAAAAAAATACAGATAATGAAGGATTGACAGGTATTAAGCCAAATAAAATTATGACTTATTTTGATAATAATTATAATACCATTTATGTAAATGAAAACTTCTTTGAAACGCTTGATACTAAACCTTGCACATTAATGGATGAATATACTTTTGAGTTTTATATTAAAGCAAATAATGAATATAAACTATTAAATTTTAAAAGTAATACATATTATGATGATAATCTTAAAGATAATGAAATTATTATTAATAAATATATTTTAGATTTATTAACTAATAATGATTTTTCTAATGAATTTAATAAACAAAAAGAGTTAAATGAATATGATTTTGCAATTAAATATATGGAAAAACATAATTTATTAAATTCTATAGTAGAAACAAAGATAAAAGATACTTTTGGTGTAAATGGTAAAGAGGGTAGCATGGAAACTTTTTCACTTAAAATTGTAGGTTTTTTACCAAGTTATAAAAAAAATTTTAGCATAACAAATCCATATTTTTATGTATCTAAAAATGTTTTAGAAAAATATATTGAATCTCAAAGGGAAGTATATACTATAACTGTTTATGAAAATAATCCTAAAGTGCTTAATAATGCTCAAAACTATTATATTAAAAATGGTTTTGAATTAAGAACTGATTATACTCATAACTTTGAAACAATTAACAAAATTATAACAAATATTATTCCTTATATTTGGCTCGTGGGTACTATATTAGTTTTATTTATTTTCTTATTTAATTTTATGGTTAATATATTTAGAATTAGTATTGATAAAAAAAGTATCGGTATTTTAAAATCATTAGGTTATAAAAATAGTGAAATTAAAAAACTTTATAATAATTTATTTTTAATTTCATCTTTTGGGGCAATTCTCTTATCAGTTATTTTAAGTTTTCCTCTTAATAAAGTAATAAATATAGTTCTATCAAATTATTTTGGTTTTAAACTAAGATTAATTTTCATAAACCTATTATCTTACTTAATAATATTAATAATTTTTACAATAGTTTATTTTTTAACAATTAGAAAACCACTTACTAAAATTACTAAAATTAATGTATGCGATATACTTAGAACTAAGGATGAGTAATATGTTGGAGTTAAGAAATATTAATAAAAGTTACATAACAAAAAATGAGAGAGTTAATGCTCTTAAAAATATTAATTTTACTTTCCCAGATAAAGGATTGTTTGTTTTAATGGGACCAAGTGGATGTGGAAAATCATCACTACTAAATATTTTAACAGGTTTAGATTCAAAATATGAGGGAAGAGTTCTTTATAATAATGAAAATATAAAAGATATTTATAATAATTATAGAAATGAAATTAGTTATATGACACAAAGTTTTAACTTATTTGATAATTTGACAGTATTTGAAAATGTTAATTTATCTTTAGAACTTTTAGGTAAAAGTGATAAAACAAAAGTTGAAACTATTTTAAAAGATTTTGAAATATTTGATTTGGCAAATAAAAAATGTAATACTTTATCTGGTGGTGAAAAAGCAAGAGTTTCCATAGCAAGAGCAGTTATAAAAAATCCTAAAATAATTTTTTGTGATGAGCCTACGGGAAATCTTGATGATAAAACCTCAAAATTAGTTTGGACTTTGCTAAAGAAAATTAGTGAAACTGTTTTAGTCATTATTGCTAGTCACGATGAGAAAAACTCTTATGAGTTCGGAAATGTAATAAAAATAATCGATGGACAAATTAATAAAGAAATAATAAATAATGTAGTAAGTAATAAGAACTCTTTTATAAAATATAAAACTAGTAGTAATCTTTCTTTAAAACTTTTATTTAAGGTATTTAATAATAAAAAGATGTTATATATTTTATCAATTTTAATAATGTCTATTTCATTTATTATGTTTGGATTATTTAATAAACTTTCAAGTGTTAATATAAAAAAGGCAGAAATAAATACAATTATTAATAGTGATATTAATGAAATAACTTTGTATAAAAAAGGAAATATTAATGATTATACAATATATTTTTCACAAAACGATTTAAAGATCACTTATAATCTTTTACAAAATAGTGATAGTTATTATGCATCATCACTACTAAGTAATAATAATATTTTTACATTTGAATTTGAAAATACTATAGATATTACTGATTATTATAAACTTTATAATAGTAGTGCTAATGAAAATAATGTATTTATTGATGAAAGATTATGTTCATTTAAAATTTTGGGAAGAAAGCCAATTTATGAAAATGAAATAATGATATCAAACTTTTTAGCGGATTATATAATTAGATTTGGTTCTTTTGATGAAAATGGAAATCAAATAAGTTTTAATAATTATAGTGATATTTTGGAAAGTACGTTAAAAGTAAGCAATGAAAAAGTGGTAATAAGTGGAATTTATATTGTAAATGAAAATATAAAAGAAAAAAACTTTATCTCTCTTGGGGACAAAGATCTTCTTCTTAAATATTTGTATACTTATTATGTTAATGAAAATTATTTTAAGATTTCTAAATTTAGTGAAAATTTTGTATCACCTGGACTATTTGACTTTAAAGTTGATGAAAAAGATGCACAAGTATATTTATCCGATGAGGTTTTAGAAAATGAAATATATATTGACAGTGATAAAAATAAAGTTAATTTAAATATTATAGATAAAAATAAACTATTTAATGGATTTAATAATTCTTATGAATTAAATGTTGTTAATGCAAATGGACTTATTTTAGTAAATAGTAATTTATTGAAAGATTATATTTTACCGCATCAATTAATTAAGGAAATTATTGTCAAAAACTTTAATAAAAATAATATTACTGAATTATTAAATTATGAAAAAAATGGCATTTATTATAAATCACAATTAACAGAATCTTTGGAAAACTACGTTATATCTTTTGAAAATACTGTAGGAGTATTTAAAAAACTATCAATAGCATTTATTTTTCTTACAATAATAGTTATTATTTGTTATGTACATTTTTATTATAAAGAAAACGAGGAAAAGATATATTCATTAAAAGTTGTAGGTGCAAATAATAAATTTATCTATAAGATATTTGCAATAAATAATGCCACGATTTTATCTGTTTCATTATTAATTTATGTCATATTTATACTAAGCTTTACTTTTATTATGAATAGTATTATTTCTTCGAGTATTAATTATAAAATTGAGGTGTTTAATTATAACTTTTTAAGTATTATAGAATATTTATGTGCTATGTTTATTTTATTAAGTTTAATAAATTATGTTAAATTAAAAAAAGTTTTGAAATAAAATGTAAAGTAGTGACAAATAAGTTTGTTAATATTTAACTAGTGTTATATAATTATACTAGGTGATAAAAAATATGAGAAATGTAGGAACAGTAGTAAGGGGAATAAGAACTCCCGTAATTAAAGAAAATTCTAATTTAGAGGACATTGTTGTAGATAGTCTTATGAAAGCTAGTGAAAGTGATAATTTTACTTTTCACGATAAAGATATTGTTGCAGTAACTGAAGCAGTAGTCGGTATTGCAATGGGAAACTATGTAACAGTTGATGAAATTGCAAAAGATATTAAAAATAAATTTGGTACTAACCATATAGGTGTTGTATTTCCAATTCTTTCAAGAAATAGATTTGCAGTACTTTTATCTGCAATAGCAAGAGCAATGGACAAAATAACTTTACAAATATCTTATCCATCAGATGAAGTAGGTAATGATATTTTAGATAAGAAAAGATTAAAAGAAAGTGGAATAAATCCATATACTGATGTTATTGATGAGAAAACATATTATGAAAAATTTGGCGATTTTAAACATATTTTTACTGGTGTTAATATGGTTGATTTCTATAAAGATTTAGTAAAAAAAGAAAATTGTGAAATAGAAATTATATTAGCAAATGATCCTAAAAAGATTTTAAATTATGAAAAAGATGTTCTTGTTTGTGATATTCATACAAGATTTGAAACAAAAGCTACTTTAAAGGAAAATTCAGATGGTATTATTTTAGGCCTTGATGATATTTTAACTAGTCCAGTTGATGGAAGTGGATGTAATGAAAAATATGGATTACTTGGCTCTAATCGTTCTACTGAAGAAAGAGTTAAATTATTTCCAAGTAATGCACAAGGTTTAGTAGATAATATTCAGAGAAAATTATATGAAAAAACTGGTAAAAATATTGAAGTAATGATTTATGGTGATGGTGCGTTTAAAGATCCAGTTGGTGGAATATGGGAACTTGCTGATCCAGTAGTATCTCCATATTATACTAAAGGCCTTGAGGGAAGCCCTAATGAAATAAAACTTAAATATATATCTGATAATAAATTCAGTAATTTAAGTGGTGAAGAGTTAAATGAGGCAATTAAAAATGAAATTAGAACTAAAGATTCTAACCTTAAAGGAACAATTGCATCACAAGGAACAACACCTCGTAGATATGTTGATTTAATAGGTTCTTTATGCGATTTAACTTCAGGTTCAGGTGACAAAGGTACTCCAGTTGTATATATTTCTGGTTATTTTGATAATTATAGTGTAGACAACTAAAAAAAATTATGGTAATATGTTAATGGCTTAGCCCGTTGGTGAAGTGGTTTAACACACTGCGTTCTCAGCGCAGCATTCAGGGGTTCGAACCCCCTACGGGTTACCATTGTTAATATAAAATCTCTCTTGTAGAGGTTTTTTATTTTGTCTAAAATGCTTTTTAACACATAAAAAAACTCAAAAATTGAGTTTGTTATTTAAATAGTTCACTATGACTTCCTGTGGCTACAAGCAAAAGAATTAATTTATCATCTTTGTATCTATAAACTAATAACCAGTTGGGTTCGATGTGACATTCTCCACATTCAAAATATTCTTTGCAATTAACAAGTGTGTGATTTTTAAATCCTTTTGTAAAATCTATCCCGTATTTTGTTTTTTGACTTTCTGTATTAATCATCAAGTAGAGCTTTCACGAGTTCATTAATGTCGTGATATTTCTTTCTTGTAGGATCATTTATTATTTTATCGGATTCTTTTAAAGCCTTTATTAAGTCTTTACTTAATTTTGGTTCCGAAATTTCAAAGGGAATAGATTTACTTTTTACACATTGAGTTAAAAATATATTGATAGCGGTTGTCATATTTAATCCTAAACTTTTAAATAGTGAGTCGGATTCTTTTTTTAAATTTGAATCTATTCTAATATTAAGATTAGTTGTACTTGCTATGGTTTCCATATATCTTTCTCCTTTCTATATTATTATATGACAATGTAATGACTATGTCAATATCTAATAAAATTATTATAAATAAAAAAGATGCTATTTTCTAGCATCAAATTTCTTTCTAAGTTCTGTATTTAAAATTTTCTTTCTCATTCTTAAATGATGAGGAGTAATTTCAACAAGTTCATCTTGATTAATAAAGTCAAGTGCTGCCTCTAAAGTGAATATTCTAGGTCTTTTTAGAACTACAGTTTTATCTGCATAAGCACTTCTTGTGTTTGTAAGTTCTTTTCCTTTAACAACGTTTACAGCAAGGTCAACATCTTTATTACATTCACCGACAATCATACCTTCATAAACTTCTTCATTTGGTTCAACAAACATTGTACCACGGTCCTCAAGGCCACCAAGTGAATAAGCAGTTGCTTTTCCTTCTTCACTAGCAACTAGAACTCCAAGTTTTCTTTCACCTATATTTATATTTTCAACAGGTTTAAATTCAGTAAATGTGTGGTTCATTATACCATAACCTTTAGTTAGAGTCATAAAGTTTGTAGGAAAACCAATAAGTCCACGTGATGGAATTTCATAATTAATTCTAATTAAGTTTCCTAAATGTGTCATATTTCCCATTATGGCGCCTCTTTGAGATAGTTCTTCGAAAACACCACCCATATATTCATCAGTTATTTCAATTTGTAAGTCTTCATAAGGTTCACATTTTACACCATTAATTTCTTTAATAATAACTTTTGGTTTAGAAACCTCAAGTTCGAAACCTTCACGGCGCATATTTTCAATTAAGATAGATAAGTGAAGTTCTCCACGGCCTAATACCATAAAGTTTTCACTGTCAATTTGTTCAACTTTTAAACTAACATCTCTTTGTGTTTCTTTGAATAATCTTTCACCAATTTTTCTTGATGTTAAGATTTTACCATCTTTTCCAGAAAATGGAGAAGTATTAACTCCAAAAGTCATTTGAAGTGTTGGTTCATCAATATGAAGTATTGGTAGGGCATTATGATTACCAACTTCAGTTAAAGTTTCACCAACTGAAATATCTTCGAGTCCCGCAACAGCAACTATATCTCCGACAGTGGCACTTTCAATTTCTATTCTTTTTAATCCAACATAACCAAATAATTTTTGAACTCTAAAGCTTTTTTCAGTACCGTCAAGTCTAATACAGTTAACCATTTGACCAACCTTAATTTTACCATTAAATACTTTACCAACACCAATTCTTCCTACATAATCATTGTAGTCAAGTAGGGCAGGTTGAAATTGAAGTGGTGCATTCTCATCTCCAGTAGGTTCTGGTATTTCAGAAACAATTAAATCCATAAGTGGTTTGAAACCTTTTTCTTGATCAGAAGGGTTATTTGAAAGAGAACTTGTTCCATTAGCGGCACTTGTATAAACTGTTTTAAATTCAATTTGTTCATCAGTAGCACCAAGTTCAATAAATAGTTCAAGTACTTCATCAACTACAGAGGTAACTCTTTGAGTTGGTTTATCAACTTTATTAATAACAACAATTGGTTTACAACCGGCCTCTAAAGCCTTTTTTAAAACAAATCTTGTCTGAGGCATAGGTCCTTCATAGGCATCGACTACTAAAAGGACTCCATCAACCATTTTCATAATTCTTTCAACTTCACCACCAAAGTCAGCATGACCTGGAGTATCAAGAATATTAATCTTATAACCATCATAGTCAACGGAAGTAGTTTTAGCAAGTATTGTTATACCTCTTTCTTTCTCAATATCATTTGTATCCATACTTAAATTACTAATATCTTCATTTTCTCTAAATGTATGAGTATACTTAATAATTTCATCTACTAATGTAGTTTTACCATGGTCTACGTGTGCAATAATTGCAACATTTCTTTTTTTCATAAATAAATCACACCTTTTTTTCTTTTGGTATTATAGCACTAATTATTTGAAATAATCAATAGAAAGTAGTGATTTTTTATTTCTAATTGTTATTTTTTGTGATAAAATGAAATTGTTGAGAGTATTTTGTAGTATAAGAGGTTTTTATGAAAGATGTCACTAAAGAAATGATTAAAATTTTTAGATTAAAGAAACTGGGTTGTGACTTTATGGGATATGAGTTTGTAAATCCTAATGAACTTAGTTTTCATCATTTAATTGTGGCTAGAAAAGATTCTCAAGTTTTAGGTATTGGTGATGGCTATTTATTTTGGAATGGTGCTATACTTAGACAAAAAACTTCACACGATTATCTTCATTTAATTGAAAGAATTGATCGCGATAGATTTAATTATATTACTTGTCAAATGATTGATGAAAACACTGCAAATATGATTATGTATGAAAATTTAAAAAAGATTAATGATTGTTTAGAGGGATTTGAAAAAGAACACTGTGGACATTATAATAAAAAGCATCCTAAAGATCCTCTTATAAAGGAAGCTTATACACGTAGACTTATAAAAAAATAAACGATAACTTGAAAATGGTTATTTTTTTTTATATAATGTTATTAGAAGGTAGGTATATATGAAAAAAAGTTATATTATAGGTATTATAGTGGCTGTTATAGTAGTAATTGGTATATCACTAGGTAGTGGCTATAATAAAATGGTTAAAGAAAATGAAAATGTTGAAAGTGCTGCAGCACAAATTGATGTACAACTTAAAAGAAGAACTGATTTAATTCCTAATTTAGTAAATACTGTAAAAGGTTATATGACTCATGAACAAAAAGTTATTGATAGTATTACAACTGCTCGTGAAAATTTAGTAAATGCAAGTACTGTTGAGGATAAAGCTAGTGCTAGTGAAGAGCTTACTAAAGCATTAAATAACTTATATGTAATTGTTGAAAATTATCCTGATTTAAAATCAAATACTAATTTTATAAATCTACAAGATGAACTTGCAGGAACTGAAAATCGTATTGCTGTTGCTAGAAAAGATTATAATGATGCTGTTAAAAATTATAATAATCTTGTAAAAACATTTCCTAATAATTTAACTGCTTCTTTATTTAATTTCAAAGAAAAATCTTATTTTGAGGTTAATAACTCTGATAAAGAGGTTCCAAATGTATCTTTTGAATAGAATTAAGTTTTTAATTCTATTTCTTTTATTAAGTATTTTAAATGTAAATGCAATAGTTAGTCCAACAAAAGAGTTTTATGTTAATGATTATGCAAATATTTTGTCTTCGGAAACTGAAAAATATATTATAGATAAAAGTAGTCAGCTTGCAAATATTGATGGTACACAAATAGTTGTTGTTACCGTAAATAATTTAGAGGGTGATACAATTGAAAATTATGCAAATACCTTATTTAGAAATTTTGGTATAGGGGACAAAACTAAAAATAATGGTTTACTTCTTTTACTTGCTCTTGAAGAAAGACAATTTAGGGTAGAAGTAGGGTATGGGCTCGAGGGAATTTTACCTGATGGTAAAACCGGTAGATTTCAAGATACTTATATTATTCCATATTTAAAAAATAATAAATGGGATGAAGGTATTAAAAATGGTTATGATGCATTTTATAAAGAGATTATTGTTCAAAACAATTTGAATTTAAATTATAATGAACCATATGCAAATGGCTATAGTGATTCTACATTTATTATAGGAATAGGTATGTTTCTTGGATTTATAATAGGCTTAATAATTCGATATATGGGGTTTAGTAAAATAGCTGTTTTTACAATTATTTATTTTTTTGCAAATACTTTTATATCTCAAACTGGAATTAAAGTAATATCTGATTTATTTTCAGTTTATAATTTAATGGGTTATTTTTTTGGCTTATCAATTAATATTTTATCTGGTATAGGTTCAGGTTCTGGCTATTATGGAGGTGGTTCATCTTTTGGAGGATCCTCAGGTGGTTCATCCGGAGGATTTTCTGGAGGAGGAGGTTCTTCAGGTGGTGGAGGATCTACACGAGGATTTTAATAAAAAACACTTGCATTTTATAAAAAAATATAGTATATTATAAATGAACACGAAAGAGTGTTTTTTTATTGGAGGAATTATGACAAAAGAAAATGAAAAAACAAAAAACGTTAAAAAAGTAAATGCTACTAAGAAAAAAAATGTAAAAGCGCCTAAAGAAAGTTATTTAAAAGGCGTTAAAAAGGAAATGAAACTTGTTAAGTGGCCAACTTTTAAAGAGGTAATTAAGTATACTATTGCTACTGTTATTATGTGCTTAGTCGTATGTGGATTTTTCTTATTACTAAATTTACTTTTATCTTTAGTGAAAGGATGGATTAACTAATGGAAGAACAAAAAAAAGAATGGTATGTAGTAAATACCTATTCTGGACATGAACTTGCAGTAAAACAAAAACTTGAAATGCGTACTGAAAGTATGGGTATGCAGGATTATATTTTTAGAGTAATAATACCAGAAACTACTGAAGTTGAAGTAAAAGATGGTGTTAAAAAAGAAAAAGTTAAAAAAATGTTTCCAGGTTATATTTTAGTGGAAATGATAATGACTGATGAAGCTTGGTATATTGTTCGTAATACACCAGGTGTAACAGGATTTATTGGTTCAAGCGGAAAAGGTGCAAAACCAACACCACTTCCACCTCAAGAAATTGATAGAGTTCTTGCTACTATGGGAATGAGTAGAGTAAATATTGATAATGAAATGAAAGTTGGCGACAATGTTAACATTATTGATGGACCATTCAATGGTATGAGTGGTAAAATTGATAGTATTGATGCTGAAAACAATCGTCTTACAATTATTATTGATTTATTTGGCCAAGAAACTTCAGTTGATGTTGAAAATTACCAAGTTAGTAAATATTAAAATTAATCTTTAGGGGTTAATTTTTTTTTACAATAATTTTTAAATGTAGTATAATATTAATGTAGAAAGGTACTTTTATGAAGAAAAATTTAATAATTGGAATAATATGTTATGTAATTACGGGAGTATTAACAATACTTTTTTTAGCAACCTCGGTTAGTGTAAAATTAATTATGCCTGAACTTGAAAAGGTAATAGTTTTATGTGTTGCATCAATATTTACTTACTTTGGCGGAAGATTTTTAACTAAATACCATAATTCAAAGAAATATATGAAAATAAGTATTTGGGTAATGTTTATTCTTTATTTATTATTACTAATTAATTTTATAGTTTTAGGAAATAATTTTGGTAGAAATTTTGAATTTATTTTCACAGCCTCAAAAGATACAATTAAATCTTATTTTGATAACAACTTTAATATTATTCCATTTAATACAATTAAAAATTATTTAGATAATTCAGGGATTTATTTTGATATTAAGCTAGTTTGTATAAATTTATTAGGTAATTTACTATGTTTTATGCCATTTGCATTTTTCTTAAAATATTTATTTAAAAGAGAAAACAGATTTATTAACTTTTTATTAACAATTGTATTAATAGTTATTTCTTTTGAACTTATTCAGCTATTAACACTTTCTGGATCATTTGATGTTGATGATATTATATTAAATACTTTAGGGGCAATATTATTTTATCTTTTTATAAACTTCAAAGGCATTGATAAACTACTTAGAAATATATTCTTTTTAGAAAAAAATAAAATTAATGGGAAAGATTTAGTTAAACCTATATTAGCTTTATTTATTTTTATCGTAATAATAATTTCTATTATATTTATATTTATTAAAAAAAGTAATGATAGTAATCAAAAGTGGAATGAAGTTTATAATCCTTTGATTGAATTTAGTTATGATTAGACTTGTAGTGAAAATAATATGTTTTATGAAGATGAACTTTTTGAATATTATTTTGATTGTTATGATAAAGATAAATTTTATTTAATTGTTAATAAAGAAGATAAACTTTTAATTAAGAATTTTTTAGATAGTTCTAAATATGTTTATGACATAGAAAAGTTAACTTGGAAGTTAAAACAAAATAATATTGAATATTATACTAAACATAAAAATACTAATTATATTTTACATTTGCCAAAGTTCGAGGGAGATTTTGGTTATAAAGGTGTAAAAAATGATTATGTAAATATAGTTGTTAAGGGAGTAAATACTTCGATATATGATTTGGATTTAAATTTTATACCTTTAAAAGAGGGGAAAACCACTATTGATTTTAAGGTTACAAACGAAGGTAAAGTTTATACATATACATTTGATATTACTATAGATAAAGATTTAAATTTAAAATATGAATTAAAAAATTAACTATGAACATTAACTTTAATTTGTTTTAATGATTATAACAATAAAAAAATTTACTAAATAGGTAAATTTTTTTATTGACATTAATAAATAATATGGTATAATTAATTTACCAATTACGTTAATTAAAAAAGGAGGGTAAATGGTATTAACGTATAAAAATAATAAACTTCGTAAGTTATGTGAGGATTCACAATCTAATAAAGAGTTGATAAAGAAATATGGTAGTGATGTTGCAATTAAGTTACCGAAAAGAATTGTACAATTGAAGTCATTTGCTTGTTTAGCAGATGTTCCTGTTGTTCCTCCTTTTAGAAGGCATAAATTAAGTGGTAATTTAAAAAATTTGTATGCAATTAATATTAATGATCAATACAGATTAATTTTTAGACAAGTAGAGAATAATATAATAGTAGAAAGTTTAAAAGATATAAAAGAAATAGAGATAATGGAGGTGTCTAAGCATTATGAGTAATTTAAAAATTTATGATGAATATATTATAGCTCCTGGTGAAACAATTGAGGAGTTATTAGAATGTAATTCTATGACACAACTTGATTTAGCAGATAAAACTGGGATAAATAAAAAAACAATTAATGAAATAATAAAAGGAAAAGCTCCAATTTCAACAGTAACTGCTTTAAAATTGGAGTATGTATTTAATATTCCGGCAAGTTTTTGGAATAATTTAGAAAGTAATTATAGAGTTGCTTTAGAAAGAAAAAGGGACTTAGAATCTATTAAAAATGATGAGCAGTATTTAGAAAATATTCCATATAGTGAAATGGCTAAACGTAATTGGTATTTTATTGAAAAAACGAGAGATCCTTATGAAAAGGTTGTTAATTTAAGAAAATTTTTTTCTGTTGCATCTTTGTCATTTAATACAGAATTAAAAAGAAAAATGGCATTTAGAAAGTCAAATAAGGAAAAATTTTCTTTTGAATCATTATATTGCTGGATTAGATATGGTGTTATAAAATCTAATAAAAATGATTATTCAAAATTTGATGTTAACAATCTAAAGGAAATTGTTAATAATTTGCGAATGTTAACAAATAATACTTTTTTATCACAAATAAATACAATAGAACAATTATTAAAAAAATGTGGTGTTGCGATAGTTTATGAACCACATTTACCTCATACTTATGTCAATGGTGTTGCATATAAAATTAGTAGTGATAAGGCTATGATAATGTTAAGCGATAAAGGTAAAAGAGATGATATTTTATGGTTTACATTTTTTCACGAAATTGGTCATTTGATAAAACATAGTAAAAAGGAAATTTTTATTGATGAAGATGGAATTGTACGAAACAATCTAGAAAAAGAGGCTGATGAGTTTTCTAAAAATGTTTTAATTAATAAAGATAATTATATTAATTTCTTGAAAAATGGACATTTTACAAAGAATAAGATAAAAACATTTGCAAAAGAAAATAATATTACTCCAGGAATTTTAGTTGGAAGACTTCAAAAAGAGTCATTAATAAGTTGGAATGAATATAATGATTTAATAGATAGAATTTAAAATATAAATTAAAAAATTAATCTTCACGGATTAATTTTTTTTCTATTTTAGAAATAATAAAATATAATAAATAAGAAAATATTAAGAGTATAAATACACCAGATATTACTAAATCTAAATCAAATATTTGAGAGCCATACATAATTAAATAACCAATTCCTTTTTGACAAGAAAGAAATTCTCCAGTTATAACACCTATTAATGTTAAAGATATATTTAGTTTTAATGATGAAATAATTGTTATGTATGATGATGGAATGATTAGTTTAGTAAGAGTTTGAAATTTATTTGCATTAAATGTTTTAAATAATTTGATTTTTATTTTATCAGTATTTAGAAAACCATTATACATTGAAAGAGTAGTTACAATTAAATTTATTAAAAGTGCCATAATTATGATACTTTTTATATTTGCTCCAAATATAATTAAGATTATTGGTCCTAAAGCTACTTTAGGAAGTGCATTTAAAATTACTAAAAATGGTTCAAATATTTTAGAAAAAGTAGGGTATTCATAAAAGATAACTGCAATTAATATACCAAGTATTCCCCCGAGTAAAAATGAAATTAAAACTTCATATAGTGTTGTAAATATATGTGAAAATAAATTACCTTCGATACATAGTTTTTTAATAGTTAAATAAATTTTTGATGGACTTGAATATATAAATGAGTTAATTATACCTTTTCTAGTTAATAATTCCCATATAAATAATAAAAGAAATACAATTAAAATTCTAGTTAGTTTTATTAAAAAACTTTTCCTTTTCATAGTTTTTAAATATAAAGTTTGATTACTATATTTCATCTAAATCCCTCCATATTTTATCGTAATAATCACTAAATTCTTTACATGTACGATTATTAATCGGTGTGGATTTATTTTCCATTTTAATGTCATAAATTTTTTTGACTATACTAGGTCTTTTTGAAAGAACTATTATTTTATCACTTAAACTTATAGCCTCCGCAATGTCGTGAGTAATCATAATAACAGTTTTCTTTTCTTTTTTAATTATATTATAAACGTCTTCAGAAACGCTTAATCTTGATTGATAGTCAAGAGCGGAAAAAGGTTCATCTAAAAGAAGTATATCAGGTTTAATAGCAAGTGTCCTGATTAGAGCAACTCTTTGTTTCATACCGCCAGAAAGTTCTTTTGGATATTTATAGATAAAATCTTTTAAACCATATGTTTCTAAAAGTCTTTTTGTATATTCAATATTTTCTTTTGTTTTAATCTTTTTTAAAGATAAACCCAAAGTTGCATTATCTAGAATATTTAAATATGGAAGAAGTGCATCTTCTTGAAGCATATAACCAATTATAGGATTTTCTTTATAAAATTTGATAGTACCATTTGTTTTTTCAAGTAAGCCAGAAATAATATTAAGTAGGGTTGATTTACCACAGCCTGATGACCCAACAATTGCAATAAACTGTTCATTATTCACATCAAAAGATATACTTTTGATAGCATTTATTTCACCATTTAAAGTGTTAAAAGTTTTAGATATATTATTAATTTCTAATAATTTTTGCATTTTATCACCTACGATATTTTATGCATTATTTGTATTTTAATCTATTTAATAAGTTTAGAATTCAACTAATAGTTGAGTAAATTCAATGATTAGTTTATTGTTTTTTTAACTTATTTATTTTAATATGTATTTGAAAGGAGTAGAGTAGGTATGAAAAAAATAATATATTTAATAATTGGTATTTTAGTAGGAGGATTGCTTTCATATTTTATATTTAATAAAGTTGAAACTTTAGAAAAACTTCCTAAACCCGAAGTTACTGAAGGTGAAAGAGGTATGCTTGGTATTGATAAAAATATCAATGAACAGACTATTGATAAGTATCTAGGAAGAAGTGATTCAGTTTATCGTGATATGAGAATGCTTTCAGATCCTGGTAATTATGAAGCTATTGGTGGTGATTCAATGCTTTCTGGAACTATTAAAGGATTTGAAATAATACCTTATCCATATTTAACTAAAGTAAAAGGGCTTCCTGAGGCTGTTGGAAAAACTTATGAAGGAAAAACTTTATTTACAGAAAATGAAGATGGAACATATTCACCAAATTATAAAGAATCTATGGAATTTTTAGAAATGTATTTTCCTAAAGATAAAAATATTTTCTTAATATGTGGCGGCGGTGGATATGCCGGTATGACAAAAAAACTTTTGGTATCACTTGGATGGGATGAAAATAAAATCTATAATATAGGTGGATATTGGTTCTATGATGGTGATAATAATGTTCAAATCAAAAAAGAAGAAAATGGAAAAACTATTTATGAATTTTGGAAAGCAACATATCACGATATTAATTTTGATAATTTTACGGAGATTAAATAGTGAAAAAATTTTTAATAGTATTATCTTTATTATTAATATTATGTGGTTGTCAAAAAAAAGAAAATATAGAAAAGTTTTATTTAAATGATAGTTATTATGGTTCCTCTGAAATAAGAGATATTAAGGCAGATGATTTAAAATCAGAGGATAGTTTTTTACTATTTACTTATAATTATTATTGTTCATTAGCAATTCCTTGTGATGAAATATTTAAAAGTTTTTCTAAAAATGAAAATATAGAAATACTTTCTATGTCAATTGATGAATTTAAAAAAACATCATATTATAAAACTGTGAAATATGCTCCATCAGTATTAATAATTAAAGATGGTAAAATTGTGACTTTCCTTGATGCAGAAAAAAATAGTGATATTGAAAAATATCAAGATATAGATAAATTTACTGAATGGGTAAGTAAATATATATATTTAACAAAAAATTAGAAATTTAAATTCTAATTTTTTTATATTACTTATTGAAAATAAAAATAATTGTTGTTATAATTGATATGATAGATGATAATATCAGAGGAGGATAAAAATGGGAAATATTAGTGCATTTATTAAAAAGACAATCGCAAATAAAAATACTGTTACTATTTTGCTTGTACTTGCAGGAGTAGTTGTACTTTGGTTCTTTTATAATATGAGAGTTAAGGAGGCAACAACACCAATTAAAGTACCTTATGCAAAAGAAGAACTTCACGCTACTGATGAAATAACTGAAGATAAAATAGGAATGGTAGAGGTTAATAGTAAACTTTTAAAAACTGCTGATATAATACAAAATCAAGGTTCTTTAATTGGATATTATATTACAACAGGGACATCAATTCCAAAGGGTGGATTATTTTATAAAACTCAGGTTGTTACAAAAGCTGAATTACCAAACTCAGTTTTTGATGATATTCCTGATAAACATACAATTTATAGTATGTCAGTAAATAATCATACAACATTTGGTAATTCAATATATCCTGGTGATAAAATTGACCTTTATTTAAAAGCCACTGATGATTCTGGAAAAATTATGTTTGGAAAGTTCATTGAAAGTATATCAGTTCTTGGTGTTCGTGATAGTAGTGGTAAAGATGTTTTTGGTTCAACTGAAACAAGAACTCCTGCAGAACTTTTATTTGCAGTACCAAATGATATGTATGAATTATTAATGAAAGCTGGTTATGTATCTGGAATTACTCTTGTACCTGTTCCAAGAAATAAACATTATACTGATTTAAATGCTGATACGGTTACAATTGATTACTTAAAGAATTTCATTTTAGCAAAAACTGCTACATTACCAACAGAATAAAAAGGAGTGATATTTTGTGAAAGATACAATATTTTCACAGTTAGATTTTGGACCTATTACTGAGTTTTTAAACGATGATAATATTACCGACATTTCATATTCAAATGGCGGTAATGTTTGGTTAAAAACCCTTGATAAAGGTATATATATGGTTAATAGACCAGAAATAAATAATGCGTTAATGGAAAAACTCGCTTTTCAATGTTCAAATGTTATGGGAACAACATTTAATATGGCTCATCCATTTTTGGATGCTGAAAGTACTGAACTTCGTCTTAACTTTGTTCATGAAAGTATTGCCACTAACGGAATAGCATGTGTTATAAGAAAAACACCTGCAAAAATAAGGTTAAATAAAAATAAATTATTAAGTGAAAAGTATGTTACTGAAAATATTCATAATTTTTTGATTTCTTGTGTTAAAGCACATTGTAATATTTTAATTTCAGGAGAAACTGGTTCAGGTAAAACTGAACTTGCAAAGTATCTTGCTTCGAATACTGAAGAAAATGAAAAAATTATTACAATTGAGGATACACTAGAATTACACTTAGATAGAATATTCCCACATAGGGATATAGTTGCGATGAAAACAAATAATATTGCATCTTATTCAGATGTTTTAGTTACTTGTATGAGACAGAACCCTAAATGGATATTACTTTCCGAGGTTCGTTCTGCAGAAGCAGTTACAGCGGTTCGTAACTCAATTTCATCAGGACATAACATAATATCTACAATACACTCAGATAGTGCAAGTCATATTCCAATGCGTATGTATTCACTTCTTGAAAGTAATCAAGACATTGAACAGTTTTTAAAATCTATTCATAGATATGTACAAATTGGTATTCATGTTAAGGGTTATATGAGTGCGGAACTTCAAAGGTTCCAACGTGAAATAGTTGAGGTTGTTGAGTTTTATGTAGATGAAAATAATGAAGCAAAATCAAACATAATTTTTTCTAAAAGTTTAGATGGAACAATTAATTATAATAAACCAACTAAATACTTAAAAGATTATTTTGGAGCACAAGGAAAAGTTTTGGACGAATCATTATTTAGTGAGGCTAAAAATAGTGTTTCAAAAGAGGATAATGTAAATCAAAATGTTGAATTAGATACATTATAGAAAGGAGTTTTATGATAGAATTTATTATATTACTGTTTCTGGGAATTTTTATAATTTTATATCGTAAAAATCCTGGTGAGAATGTATATAAATTTTTTATAACTACGGCATCTGAGGCATACGAAAAATATGCACCGTATTCATTTAAAACAGTTAGAGCAAAAGCAAAAGAATTAGGACAGGAATTTACCACTAGGCAGTATATTTCTCAAATAGTTATTTTTGCGGGATTCGCTGGTGTTGTTGCATATTTATATTTTTATAATATTTTATTATGTATTTTATATGCTGTACTTGCTATATCAGTTATTCCATATTTAGCATATTTAAGATGTCAAAGAATATATTCAGAATTTATATTTGAACAAATTGAAACATATACTACGAATGTAATAATGGAGTTTAATACAACACAAAGCTTTGTTAAATCTCTCGAGGGTGTTAGAGACTCTGGTATAATCGAAGAACCAGTTCTTGGGGATTTAAGAAAAATGATTGATATGTCATACCAAAATGGTACGATTGATGAATCAATTGATTATTTTAATAAAAAATATCCATATTATATGGTAAAAAATATGCACCAATTATTCTTTCAAATTACAAAAGAGGGTGCTAGAGATGCTGGACAAAGTTTGGAAAATATGGCGATGGATATAGATGCTCTTGTTGAAGGAGTATATAGAGATCAAATGGATAGAAAACAATTTCATTCTAAATTTATTAAATTCGGTTTAGCCTTATTTTTCTTAATACTTGCTGTTCAGTATATGTATGGTTCTGAAAGATATATTGAACTTTTGGATTTATGGTATGTACAAATTATTTTACACGCTATTATAATTGTTAATGCTCTATTTCTTTTAAAGGGAGAGAAGTATTACAATGAAGATGTGGGGGTAGAATAATATGTATTATGAAATAGTTATTTTAGGTGTAATTATATATGGAATAATGTTTGCTACAGGTCAAATTAGTTTTAGCAAACTTGTTAGTGATAACGAAGCAATATTTAGAAAACTAAAGGAAAGTGATTGGGACTTTTATGTAAAGGCTAAATATGGTAATGCAGTTAATCCTGATATATTATTTAACCAAAGGGTTAGAAATGGTTTAATTACTTTAATACTTGCATTTTTGTTATCAATAACTGGTGGTTTTTCCGCTATAAAGATTGTACTTGCTTGTGCTGTAGGATATGGTGTATTTAAATTAACTTATATTAATTTACAAAGTTATTATAAAAAGCATATTTCCCAAATTGATTCACTTTTACCACATTATTTAAAAAGTATTGAAATTTTAATTCAACATTATACTGTTCCAGTGGCAATAGGTAAATCAATTAATGATGCGCCAGAGATATTTAAACCTGGACTTCAAGATTTAATAAATGCTATTAACTCTGGAGATGATTCAATTAATCCGTATATGGAATTTGCTAAAACATATCCGGTAAGAGATAGTATGAGAATGATGAGACTTTTGTATAGATTAAGTTTAGGAAGACAAGAAAGAAAACAGGAACAATTATTAACGTTTTCAAAGTCAATCTCATCATTACAACAAAAAGCGAGAGAAACAAGATATAAAAATAGACTTGATAAAATGGAAGGTATGACAATGAAAATGCTTATTACTACAGGTATAGGCGTTATGATTGTTTTAATACTAGCCGTTCTACAAATGATTAATTTATAATGTAAAGTATATTGATAAAAATAAAAAAAATTGTTATAATAAAAATATAAAATAAAGGAGGAATAAATTATATGAAAGAAGCTACTGGTGAATTAAGTACAACAGTTATTACTGTAGTTGCTATAGCAGCAATATTATCATTGTTTACTGTTTTCTTATATCCATCTTTAAAGGGAGCTATTTTAGCAAGAGTTCACTGCTCTGAAGCTGTTCTATGTGAAGGAGAGGGCCAACAAAGAAAGTGTAGATTCTATGATGAAGATGGAGTTAACTTAAATCCAACAGTAATTACTTGTCCTGAACAAGATGAAAAATAGGTGAATTAAAATAATATGAAAAGGGCTACGGGAGAGCTATCAAATCTAGTTGTTGTTGTAATTTGTGTGGCTATTCTAATAGCCTTTTTTTACTTTACTATTTGGCCAATGATTAAAAATAATTATGTTATGCAAACTAGTTGTGAAAAAGCAAAATGTTCAACAGAACCAGATAACGATGGAATGGTTAAATGCTATTTGGATGGTAAAGAATTTTTGTGTAATTATAAGGGGTAAAAGATGAAGGAAAGTATAGGTGGAATACAATTATTTTTAATTGTTGTTATATTAGTTTTAGCTTTTGCAGGAATTATGTCACTTACAATTAATCAATCTAATGCGTTTGCTATAAAAGATCAACTTGTATCTATTTTGGAAAGTGCTGGTGGATTTGATACTAGTGCTGAATGTGTAAGTGGTTCTTGTAACACTAGCTTAAAAGATCAAGAGACTTTACAAAAAATTATAGATTCACTTGATAGTAACTCTTATAGACAAACTGGATCTTGTGAAATGATAGAGGAAAATTTAAATAAACACACTAATAAAGCCGTAGTAGTGGGCTATACCCGTACTGGTGAAAAAACTATAACTGGAAAGAAAGATTCATTTTGTATAGCAAAGATACCTGCTCAAAAGACTAATAGTGAAGATACTCTGAAAGGTTATTATTATCAAATATATGTTTTTTATCAATTAGATATTCCAATTGTAAATTCATTATTTAATTTTAGAGCAATTGGCGAAACAAAATTATTATATAGATAGGAGAAAAAAATGAATGTTATTATTTCAAATAAAAATGAAAGTGTTTTAATGAGCTTAGGTATTGATGTAATAAAAACTTTAAATGGAGTTTTTACTGTAGATGATTTAGCTGCAACTTTTAAAAATTTTTATTACAATAAAATGATACTTGATATTACAGCCATTGAGGATTATGAAAATATTAATACAATACAAAATTTATCCGTGGCATTTGACATGTCTAAAGTTATTATTCTTTTAGATGATTCTAATGTTGTATCTTCACCAGTGTATTTATCAAGTTTAGTATCTATGGGTATTTATAATTTTACAAAAAATGCTGATGCAATACCATTTTTAATAGATAATCCAAATTCATATAAAGATGTTGCAAATTATCAAGATTTAAATATGCGTATGGAAGAACCTAAACTTAATGATAATGCTAAAACAAATAATGTTGGTTTTATAGGGCAAAGAATTATTGGTATTAAGAATGTTACAGAACATGCTGGAGCAACAACTCTTACATATTTATTAAAAAAACACTTAGAAAAGAATTATAAAGTTAAAGCATGTGAACTTGATAAGGGTGATTTAATATATTTTAATGATAATAATCTTGATATTAATGTTAATAGTTTTGAATTAAATAAGTATTTAAGTAATTTAAATAATAATGAAACTGAAGTTATATTAATAGATATGAATAATGCTGATGTTGAAAGTTATTTTACTGATGTGCTTTATTTAATAGAACCAGGATTAATTCAACTTAATAAATTAATTAAATTAGATAGACAAGCATTTAATAAATTAAAAGGTAAAAAGATTATTTTAAATAGAAGTGTACTTTCACAAAGTGATGTTACTGATTTTGAAAAAGAAAGTGGAAGCAAGGTCTTTTATAATATGCCAAATGTTGATGATAAAATTGATGATAATGTAGTTATAAAGAAACTACTTAAAGAATTAGGTTTTACAAGAATAGACGATCATGATTCAAAAGGATTTAGTTTATTTAGATAAATAATGTAAAGTGGACACTTAATTATTGACATAATTAGGTAAAAAAGGTAAAATAAAGATATGTAAAGGAGAGTTGTATATGTCAGGTATTGATAATGTTGGAAATGGTGCTTTTTGTTCTACTACTGCTGAGGTATGGCAATTCATTGGAAGAATCGTTTTAATTTTAAAAATAGTTATTCCTATTATGCTTATTGTTCTAGGAATTATAGGACTTGGAAAGGCTGTTCTTGCTGATGATGATAAAGAGATTAAAACTCAAGTTAATAAATTAATTACTAAATTTATTGCTGCAGTTGTTATATTCTTTTTACCAAACCTTGTTACAGCATGTTTCAAACTTGTTAACGGATTTAGTGAAGTTGAAGCAGACTATATGATTTGTGTAAATTGTATAAGTAGTCCAAGTAACTGTCAAGTTAGTAAGTAACCATTATATATTAAATAATGGTTTTTTATTTGTAATTTTTTCTAATATATGGTATAGTATTGTTACCAAAGGGGTGAAATTATGAATATAGGAACAGAAAATGGATTTTGTGCTAGTACTATAACAATATGGCAAGGCCTTGGTTATGTGCTTTTAATATTTAAAATTGTGTTACCAATTGCATTAATTGTATTAGGTATAATTACTCTTGGAAAAGCAGTTATATCAGATGATGATAAAGAAGTTAAAAAAGGTATTAGAGGTCTTATTACAAAATTTATAATTGCTGTTGTAATATTTTTCTTGCCAAGTATTATGAATGGTATTTATCCACTTATAACAGGGTTTGATATGGTAGAAAAGGACTATGATGTTTGTATGGAGTGTTTTACTCATCCAAAAGGAAATTATTGCTTAAAAAAAGTTGAAGTTTATAATGAAAATAATAGTAAATAAAACTATTATTTTTTATTTCAAGCTTAATCGAACAAGTGTACTTGAAATATACTTTTAAATATGTTATATTAATTATGCAAAAAAAATAATTTTTGTGGTAGAATAATAAAAGCAAAGAAGGGATAGTATGGATAAAATTATAATAAAGGGAGCAAGAGAAAACAATTTAAAAAATATAAATATTGAACTTCCTAAAAATAAATTAATTGTAATGACTGGTGTATCAGGTAGTGGAAAAAGTAGTTTAGCATTTGATACAATTTTTGCTGAGGGTCAAAGAAGATATGTTGAAAGCTTATCTGCTTATGCTAGACAGTTTATTGGTGGTACAGAAAAACCAGATGTTGATTCAATCGAAGGATTATCACCCTCAATTAGTATTGATCAAAAATCTACGAATAAAAATCCTCGTTCAACCGTAGGAACTATTACGGAAATATATGATTATTTAAGACTTTTATTTGCTAGAATAGGTGTGCCTTATTGTCCAACTCATAAAATTCCTATTAAAAGTCAATCTATTGAGGAAATGACTAATAAAATTATGGAATATGATGGTAAAAAAATAAGCATTTTATCACCAATAATTCATGGTGAAAAAGGTATGCACGAGGAAGAAATTGAAGATGCTAAAAAAAGTGGTTATACCAAACTTAGAGTAAATGGTAACTATGTTAATGTTGATGATGATTTTACTTTAGAAAAAAATAAAAAAGATAATATAGATATAGTAATTGATAAATTAACTGTTGCAAGTGATGAAAGAAGTAGAATTTTTGAAGATATTGAAGCCTCTTGTAAAATGGCAAATGGTAAAGTAGTATTTTTAATTGATGAAGAAGAAATAGTTATGAGTGAAAAATATGCTTGTAATAAATGTAATTATTCTATTCCTGAACTAGAACCAAGGCTTTTTTCATTTAACTCACCTTATGGAGCTTGTGAGGAATGTAAGGGTATTGGAACTAAACTTAAAATAAGCGAAGATCTTATTATGCCTGATAAAGATAAAACTTTAAATCACGGTGCACTTCTTCCTATAAATAATGATAATAATTTATATTTTAGTGCATTAAAACAAGTATGTAAAAAATATGATATAGACATGGATACTCCGGTTAAAAATATTTCTCGTGAAAAACTTGATATTATATTTTATGGTACAAAAGAAAAACTTGATTTTAAATATGAATCAAAAACTGGAAATGTTAGATATGTAACAGATTATTATGAAGGCGTAGTTAATTTACTTCAGCGAAGATATATTGAAACATCTGCATCCTGGGTAAGAGATTGGCTTTCAAATTATATGGTTGAAAGTACTTGTGAAAAATGTAAAGGTACAAGACTAAAAAAAGAAGTTTTAAATGTATTTATAAATAAAAAGAATATTTTTGATTTAACAGATATGAACTTAACAAAACTTAAAAATTTCTTAGAAAGTTTAAAACTTAATGAAGAAGAAAAAAATATAAGTTTACTTGTTTTAAAGGAAATCATTAATAGACTTACATTTTTGGAAAATGTTGGACTTAATTATTTGACTTTAAATCGTAGTGCAGAAACATTATCTGGTGGTGAAGCTCAAAGAATTAGACTTGCTACTCAAATAGGAAGTAAACTTTCTGGAGTATTATATGTTCTTGATGAACCCTCAATTGGACTTCATCAAAGAGATAATCAAAGACTTATAAATAGTCTTAAAGAAATGAGAGATTTAGGTAATACTTTAATTGTAGTTGAACATGATGAAGATACAATGAGACAATGCGACTTTTTAGTGGACATAGGACCTGGAGCAGGAGAAAATGGCGGTAATGTTGTGGCTTTTGGTACTCCTGAGGAAGTTATGAAAAATAAAAATAGTTTAACAGGTAAATATTTAAGTGGAGAACTTAAAATTGAAGTGCCTAAAACTCGTAGAAAAGGAAATGGCAAATTTTTAACCATCAAAGGTGCTAAAGAAAATAATTTAAGAGATATTGATGTAGATTTTCCTTTAGGTAAATTTGTTTGTGTAACCGGTGTTTCTGGAAGTGGTAAAAGTACTTTAATAAATGAAATACTTTATAAAACACTTCAAAATTATGTATATAAATCAAAAGTTATTCCTGGTAAATGTGATAAAGTCGAAGGACTTTCTAATATTGATAAGGTTGTAATGATTACACAAGATGCTATTGGTAGAACACCACGAAGTAATCCAGCAACTTATGTAGGAGTTTTTGATGATATTAGAGATTTATTTACAAATACTAAAGAGGCTAAAATCAAAGGTTATGATAAGGGCAAGTTTTCTTTCAATGTAAAAGGTGGAAGATGTGAAGCTTGTCAAGGTGATGGTGTTAAGAAAATAGAAATGCACTTTTTACCTGATGTTTATGTAACTTGTGATGTATGCCATGGTAAAAGATATAATAAAGAGACCTTAAATGTAACATACAAAGGTAAAAATATTGCTGATGTACTTGACATGCGTGTTAGCCAGGCTTTAGAATTTTTTGAAAATGTTCCTAAAATATATAATAAATTAAAAGTTTTAAATGATGTTGGTCTTTCATATATTAAACTTGGTCAAAGTGCTGTAGAACTTTCTGGAGGAGAGGCAGGTAGAGTTAAACTTTCTAAAGAACTTCAAAAGAAAGCCACTGGTAAGAGTGTATTTATATTAGATGAACCAACGACAGGGCTTCATACTGATGATATTAAAAAATTACTTGAAATATTAAATAGTATTGTTGATAATGGTGATACTGTTATTGTAATTGAACATAATTTGGATGTAATTAAGGTAGCAGATTATATTATTGATTTAGGGCCTGAAGGTGGAGATGGTGGTGGTAAAATAGTTTGTACTGGTACTCCAGAGGAAATAGTAAAAAATAAAAATTCTTATACAGGTTTATATTTAAAAAGATATTTAAAATAACAAAATATTAGAACTTATTAATAGGTTTTAATATTTTTTTTGCTTTTATATATAAAGTATGTTAGTATATAATTAAGAAAGAAGGTACTATGGAAAAAATAGCAGTATTGATACCGTGTTATAACGAATCAAAAACAGTAGCCAAAGTAGTAAAGGATTATAAAAAAGCTTTACCAGAGGCAACAATTTATGTGTATGATAATAACTCTAGCGATCATACAGATGAAATAGCAAGAAAAGCTGGAGCAACAGTAGTTTATGAATATAAACAGGGAAAAGGAAACGTAATTCGTTCAATGTTTAGAGATATTGATGCAGAGTGTTACATAATGATAGATGGAGATGATACATATCCAGCCGAAAATGCAAGAGAAATGTGTGATTTAATATTATCTAAAAAGGCTGATATGGTAATTGGAGATAGACTTTCCTCAACATATTTTACAGAAAATAAAAGGCCATTTCATAATTTAGGAAATAAAATGGTAAGATTTTTAATTAATAAATTGTTTCATAATAATGTAAAAGATATAATGACAGGTTATCGTGCATTTAGTTATGATTTTGTAAAAGGATTTCCAGTTTTATCAAAAGGATTTGAAATAGAGACAGAAATGACTATTCATGCAGTAGATAAAAACTATCATTTAGTGGAAGTTCCAGTTAATTATAAAGATAGACCAGAAGGTAGTGTATCAAAACTTAATACATATAAAGATGGTTTTAAAGTACTTAAAACAATTGCCGTACTTTTTAAAGAATATAAACCAAGAGCATTTTTTGGAATACTTGGAACACTTTTATTAATTATTAGTTTAATATTAGGTATTCCAGTATTAGGTAATATACCGGTTCATCAAGTAAGATTTGTAATTGCAAGTGTATTATTTTTACTTACATTAATGATGTATTTATCAGGTATCGTTTTAGGAGTAGTTGCTAAAAATAATAAAAAACAATATGAACTACTTATGAATTTAATGAAGAAATAATATGAAAAAATTAATAAATCAAATATTAAAATTTGGTGTAGTTGGAGGTATTGCTTTTGTAATAGATTATGGTATATTATTCTTACTTGCAAAAGTAATAGGATTAAATGAACTAATAAGCGCCGCAATATCATTTATAGTTTCTCTAACATTTAATTATTTTCTAAGTACGAAATGGGTTTTTGATGCAAAAAAACAAACACCTAAAGAAGTAATTATATTTGTTCTATTAAGTGTAGTAGGATTAGGAATTAATGAAGTACTTATATATTTAGGTACAAAGAAACTTGGAATAGATGTAATGATAGTAAAACTATTTGCTACAGCTATTGTAATGGTATATAATTTTATAACAAGAAAGCTAATTATTGAAAAACATAATTAGTTTTTATTTTACGTTGACAAGCGTATAAAATACACATATAATTAAGTTAAGAGGAGATTAAATGGAAAAGGTAAAAATAAGTAAATCATATAATTTGGAAAATGAAAGTTTTATCATTAATTATGAAGGAATAACTGAAATTAATAATAATGATTTAAGTGATGTAAATAATTTATTAACTGATTTTGTAAATAATCATAATCGTGTTGATATGGTAACAAATGTTAGAATACTTGCAACAATTTTTAAAAATTTTAATAATATGAAATTGGAAGTTTTTTCTCACTACAATGGTGTGTCGGAAAATATTAGGTACAAAAATGATGAGCTACTTTATTATGAAAAAGTAATTATAAGTAAAGGATGCAAATTTGAATACAACAATTTAAATGGTATTAAATTTGAATGTGATAAACAGGGTAGTAAAGTAGTTATTTCATTATTAACAGAAATGGTGGAGCAATTATATTTCTTAAAACAATTCAAAAAATATGATTTGAATACTGATGATAAAATATTGATTGAAATATATAGATTGTTTTATAATGAAAATCCTGATTTTAGTGATAAAAACATAAATATAAAAATTCAGACAATGATGTCAATTTTAGTTCAATTTAATATATCACTTTCAGAATATAGTTTTACACTTTGGAAAAATTCTAAAATACCAACATCTGAAGATTTAAATATGCAAATAAATAAACTTTATTCATTTGGAAAAATAAAAAATGAAGATAATTATATAGTCCTTTCCGAAGAAGCAAAAATGGTTATAAAAACTGTTAGTAAAAGTTTAAATGAATTAATAAATAACAATGAAAATTTTTTAGAAAAGTTAATGCTTATTAGTAGAATTATTTATATAAGTAGATACCGTATTTCATTAGACACAGATATTCAAGAAATTGCTAAAATAGCAGAAGTTTCACAAGAGGATGTTTTATTATGTAGGTCTTTGGTAAAAAAAGTAGAAAATAAAAGCATAAAATAATCATAAAATAAAGACATTTTCTCGGAAATTTGGTAAAATAAATCTAGAAAGAAGGAGAAAATATGGGAAGAGCATACGAAGTTAGAAAAGCAAGCATTCAAAAAACAGGTGCTGCAAGAGGAAAAATTTATACAACATTTGCTAAAGAAATTTATTTAGCAGCAAAGAAAGGTATTCCTGATCCAGATTCTAATATTGTATTAAAAAGAATTATTGAAAAGGCTAAAAAAAATGAGGTACCCTCAGATATAATTAATAGAGCGATTGATAAGGCAAAAGGAATGGGCCAAGACGAGTACGAAGTTGTTACATATGAGGGTTTTGGACCTGGTGCTTCAACACTTATTATTAAATGTTTAACAGATAATGTTAACCGTACTGTAGGTTTTGTAAGAGCAGCCTTTAATAAAGTACATAAAAGTTTAGGAGTAACAAATTCAGTTGCTTATAATTATGATTATCTAGGAGTTGTTTCATTTAAATATGATAATGAAGAAGAAATATTTGATAAACTTTTAGAGGAAGGTATCGAGCCAGTGGACTTTGAAAGTGAAGATGGGGTTATTACAATTTCAGTTAATCCAACAGATGAAAATAAATTAAAAGATGTTATAGAGAAAGTAATTCCAAATGTTGATTATCTATATGATGAAGTAGGTATGTTTGCAAAAGATAAAGTCACTTTAGAGGGTGAAGATAAAGAAAAATTTGAACTTCTTTTAAATATGCTTAATGATATTGAGGATGTTTCAAATATTTATCATAATGTGGAGTTATAATGTCATTTTTTACAAAATTAAAAAATAAATTTACTAAGAAAACTGGTGATGAAGTAACCACTAAATATGAAAAAGGTTTAGAAAAAACTAGAAATGAATTTGTTTCTAAATTAAGTTTACTTGGTATTAAATATACTAAAGTTAGTGATGAATATTTTGATGAACTTGAAAAGATACTCATAAGTGCCGATATTGGTATAAATACTGTCTTTAAATTTATGGATAGAATTAAAGAAAGAGTAAGAAAAGAAAATATTATTGATACAAAATATTTAAATGAAGTAATTGTCGATGAACTTTTCATAATTTATGTTGAAGGTGAAAATTTAACTGATAAAATAAATTATAGTGAAAATGGTCCAACAGTTATTTTAATGATTGGTGTAAATGGAGTAGGTAAAACTACAACAATTGCAAAACTTGCTTATAAATTTAAAAATATGGGTAAAAGTGTAATGATGGTTGCGGGAGATACATTCCGTGCTGGTGCTGTTGAACAATTAAAACTTTGGAGTGAAAAAGTTGGAACAGATTTTTATGGTAAAGAAAATATTGATCCAGCTGGAGTAATATATGATGGTATTCAAAAGGCAATAGAAAATAATAATGATATTGTTTTAGTCGATACTGCAGGAAGACTTCAAAATAAAGTTAATCTTATGAATGAACTAGAAAAGATTAATAGAGTAATAGGTAAACTTATACCTGGTGCTCCTCACGAAACACTTTTGGTAATTGATGCAACAACTGGTCAAAATGGTATTATGCAAGCAACTGAATTTAAAAAAATCACAAATATTACTGGTATAGTTCTTACTAAACTAGATAGTTCCTCAAAAGGAGGAATAGTTCTAGCTATTAAGGAAAATACAAATATTCCTGTTAAATTCATTGGACTCGGAGAGAAAATGGAAGATTTAGATACATTTGATATTGAAAATTATATCTATGGTTTATTCAAGGATATGCTATAATGGAAAATTTTATTTACTATAGCGAGCTTTATAATATTTATAAATGTTTATTTACTGATAAACAAAAAAATGTTTTAGAACTTTATTATAATGAAAACCTATCACTTTCAGAAATATCTGATATAGAAAATGTATCAAAAAGTTATATTGGTAAAATTATTAAAGAAAGTCAAAACAAACTATTATTTTATGAAGAAAATATAGGTTATTATAAATTACTTAAAAATAATCAAAAATAAAAAGGCTCAAGTTATTTTGAACCTTTTTTTATGGCTTCATCAACTACTTTAGTGTACTCACTAACAATTTTTTCTCTTTCATTATCTGAAAATGTATCATTTCTTGCATATAATCTATAACCTTTATCAGTATTTTCATATAATACAAAATAATTTTCTTTAGTAGTATCTATTCTATTATATAACCAATCATCTTTAGCCACTAAAAGATGGGTAAAATTATATTTTTCTAAAAATTCATGAGCATCTAAATTACCATGTTGTAAATCATAAAATTCTTTGAATATATCAGCTTTTCCATTATTTTTCTTTAAGAAATATTCCGCTCTTGGATCAATATATGCTTTATAACCTCTAAATTCTACATAGCCTCCATCATTAAATGATGAATATACTTTTGCACTTTTAGTATCTTTATAATATTTTTCTAAATTATTTACAGCGCCTTCAGCATTATGTGAAAGCGTTATCTTATCTTTACTAGTGATATAAAAGTAACCAAAGCCAATAAACATTATAATTGCAAATGTCATAAATAGATAATTAACTGCATTTTGTACTGGCTTAAATATTAGTCTTAAATCTTTTGGAACCATATCTTTAAAGAAATATGCAAGTGGGAAAAATGCGACTAAAATGAAATTACTAAATCCTTTTAAAGCCATAAATCCTAAAATCATTGTTCCACAAAATAAGCATATGTATCTTACTCTAACTTTTCCCTCTCTAAAGTAAGTATAAATTAGACCTATTAAAAGAATAATAAATGCCATTTGTTTACATATATCTAAATCTAAACTAAATGGTAAAAGTTCTTTAATAAATATACGCATATAATGGTCTGAAAATGAACCAAATATAAATGTTATTGCTTTATAGAAATATGGATTAATTAGTCCCATTAAAATAGAAATTCCTATTGCAATAAATAAAGGCTTTTTCTCATAACCCTGAAGTCTTAATTCTTTGATATTGAATGAATCAATTACATAACATAAGATAAATAAGAAAAGCATTACCCATAAAGAGGCGTGCATATTTATTTGAATTAGTGAAATAATAGGAAGCCATATCAAATATTTTTTATCTTTTTTGTGAATATATAGTTCAAGAGCATATATTAGTCCAAGAAGTGTTATGTAACTAAATATCTGTGGCCTTGAAACTATAAAGTGGCTTATTAATGTTAAATCACAAACAAACATTAATGTTAAAGAAATAGTTCTATTATTTTCACTAATAAGCATACATATCTTATAAAGTAATATGCATATACAAATATTACATATAACTATTAATAATAGAATTCCCATTTCTCCGAAGAAATCATATACTACCCATAGAAATGATGCTGAAAGCCAGTTTTGAACAACAACATTTAATCCTTCGTGTATTGAAAATGGGTCAGTATGAAATATACCATGTTTTAATATGTATCTTCCTTCGGTTAATAAGTACCATAAATCATTATCAAGTTTCTTATTTACAAGTACTACAAAAATTGAAAGAAGAGCAATTAAAAATATTGGTAACCATTTTGATGACTTATAATCATCTTTAATATTTTTTTTACTTTTTTTTGTCATAACCTTTAACCTTTCTAACTAAATTATACCAAAATCTTAACTTAAATCAAAATAAATTGGTATTTTTTTAGAAAATAATTAATAAAAATTAATATGAGGTGCAAATGAAAAAAATTGTTTTTATATTAATTTCTTTATTTAGTTTTATTTTTATAAAAAATGTAAGTGCTGTGGAAATGGAGATAAGTGCAAAAAGTGCTATTTTAGTGGATTTTAATACAGGAAAAGTATTATATTCAAAAAATGAAAATGAACCACTCGCAATGGCTTCGATGACAAAGGTAATGAGTATGCTTTTGATAATGGAAAAAATTGATGATGGTTCATTAAAATATGATGATATTGTAGAGATTTCTACTGAGTCCTCTTCGATGGGAGGTAGTCAAATATTTTTAAATCCTGGCGATAAATATAAAGTAATAGATCTTTTAAAAGGTGTTGCTATGGCATCCGCTAATGATGCAGTTGTCGCTTTAGCGGAAAAAACTTATGGTTCTAAAGAACATTTTATTGAAGCAATGAATAAAAAGGCAGAAAGTCTAGGTCTTAAAAATACTCATTTTGTTAATGTTCACGGTCTTGATGAAGAAGGACATTATTCATCAGCGTATGATATGTCAGTTATGGCAAGAGAACTTTTAAAACATGAAAAAATTCTTGATTTTACAAGAGTATATGAAGAATATTTAACTAAACCGGATGGTTCACAGATTTGGCTTGTTAATACTAATAAACTTGTTAGATTCTATGATGGTGTTGATGGACTTAAAACAGGGTTTACTCAAAATGCGGGTTATTGTTTAACCGCTACAGGGAAGAAAAATAATTTGAGATTAATAAGTGTAGTTATGGGTGAAGAATCAATTGAAAAAAGAAGTAGTGATACAGTAAAATTATTAAATTACGGTTTTAATACATTTAAAGTTAACTTAATTAAAAATAAAAGTGAAATACTTGGTAAGGTAAATGTTCAAAAAGGTAAAAAAGAAAATGTTGATGTAGTACTTGTAAATGATTTGATAGAACTTTTAAATGCAAGTGATAAACCAAGTAATTATAAATTCAAAATATTGGTAGATAAAATAACTGCACCAGTTAAAAAGGGTGATGTAATAGGTAAAGTTAAAGTACTTAATGATAATGGTATTTTAATATCACAAGTTGATATAACTGTAAATGAAAATGTTTTAAAAGCAAATTTATGGGATTTATTTAAAAGAAATTTAAAATATAATTTAGTTTGGAATTAATACCTTTATAGGTATTTTTTGTGTATAAATGTATAATATAACTTATAAGCAATATAATAATTGACTTTAATAAGAAATTATATTATATTGATATTACATTTGAAAAAAGTGTAATAAAAAAAGTGGTGATCCCGACCACAATAGGGAACTAAAAAAGGAAACTAGAGAGCTCACTCTAGTTTTATTATATAAAATATTATCTGTATAGATATTATTTTACTATTAAAAATAACCTGCAAAATAATAGGTAAATTATAAAATTAAACCAATGGTGTGTGTAAAAATAATAATTTGAATGATAATATTTTTATAGGAAGTGAGAATATGGATCAAGTTAAAATTGGCAAATTTATTGCAAGTTTGAGAAAAGGAAAAAATATGACTCAAGAGCAGTTTGCACAAAAAATGGGTGTAAGTATAAATGCTGTAAGTAAATGGGAAAGGGGAATAAGTTTTCCTGATGTTTCACTATTTAAAAAAATATGTAATGAACTTAATATAAGTATTGAGGAGTTAATTAATGGAGAAAAAGATAATAGTGATGAAGCTAAAGAAAAAGCAATTATTACTTCGATAAAAGATAAAGAAAAAATGAAGAAAAAGAATAAAAAGATATTTATTATAAGTTCAATATTATTTTTAATAATTATAAACTTTTTAATAATTTATAATTTAAAAATGAAAGTTAATTTAGTAAATGATTCAAATTATTTATATGATGAAGTAATTGACTTTTTAAGAACAAAAGAATTCAAGGAAAATCCTGATGCAAAATATAAAGATTTTAATGTGTTTTATAGTTATTATGGTTTTGGTATTGAAAAATCTGGTAATTATAAGTATGTATATATGTGGATTTATGATGGAAGTTATTATATTGAAAATGAAGAATATGGTGGTGCTTTAGCATCTTCATCGAGTAGTTCAATGCCAATAAAAGCAATATTTAAAAATAATATTTTACAGGAAATTATTTACCCAAAACAAGGTAATGTATATACCTTTTCAATAAGAAAAATGTTTCCTAAAATAATTGCTCATCAAGTTTTAAATTTTGATAAATATAAAAATATCAATAAATTATATAATGAAGTAGAAAATAAAAAAAATATCTATTATAACTATCTAAATGTAGATGTAAATAAAATAACTCTTGATGATTTAGCATATGGTGACTTACTATTTTCTGTTGAATCTAAAAATACTTCATGTATTCCTTTACTTTTAAATGTATATAAAAATAATAAGTATGTTTTATATACTAAATATAAAGCTTGTAAAAAGTGGGAAACTTGCCTTGATATACTTGAGTATGCGGATCCAATCGAAGGTAAATATGATTTTGATTTAATTGAAATTATTAGACATAGTACAGATGCAAATTTACATTCATATATTACGGGAGATTTTTCAAATTATACTATTACTTCGGGAAAGGGTTATACGTTTACAACAGATGATGATAATAAATATTTAAAAGATTTTTTAAAGTCACTTAACATTAATTTAAAACAGTGTGCACAGCCAAAATATAATAATTAATTTTTAAACTAAAAATAAAACTAGGATTCTAGCTTTATTTTTTTATTCTTTAACAAGAGGATTAAAATTATCTATTGCTTCGACTAATTTAGGATGTTTTATTACAAAGTGAATAGATGGATTAGCAATTTTAGATATAATGACGTATTTATTATTTATAATTGTAGTAGTAATATTTTTAAATGTTTGCTCCTTTTCATAATTAAGATGATAATTAATATTTTCTTTTTCAAATTTTTTAGTAAGTTTTAAATGCTCTAAATATTCATCATAAGTATAATTAATCTTTTTATTATAAAACATATTTTCTAAAGATAACGTTATATTTTCATTTTCTTTTATAATATAAATATAATCAGTAACACTATTATTTTTTAATATATTATTCATATATTTTAATTCACTATTTTTATATTTAATTATTTTTTCTATATCTAATTTACTAACTTTATTTCTTTTTAAAATCTTTTTTAATAGTTCATCAGTAATTGTAAATATAGGTAGGGAAGATAAAAATCTTTTTCTACTCCCATTTACATTTTCATCATTTTTTAAGAAAAGTTCATATTCATTTTGATTATTTTCTCTATATATTTCCATAAGTGGTTTTGCTTTTTTTAATAGTAAATCACATTTTTCTTTATAATATTTAACTTCATTTTTGTTTGTAGACAAATAGTACATTCCTTTGTTATGATAACCTTTTATACATTCACCAGTTAAAGCAGTTACTCCGGATACATAATTTAAATGATTATAAACATTATTTTTTACATTATTCAAATAATATGGTGATATTTGACCAGTCATATAAATTGGTATCCAACTTTCAAGTCCAAGCATCATTTCATTAAATGGTCTATCTAAGTTATGAATAATGTTTAAATGATGACCTTTTTTTAAACACATCGCTATAGCAAACATCCATTTCTTACCAAAATCAGTATCTTTTGCCATATCTTCCATTGGCATATCACTACACATAAAAATATCTTCTTTAGATTTTGATAATACAGTGGATTTAAAAAAGTTTAATTCTCCTTCCTTCATTTCTTCGATGCCATAATAATGCTTTGTTTTACCTTTATAAAAAGGTATATTTGGAACTTTTAATTTATCAAATTTTATTACTTTTATATAATCATCTAAATTAAATGTGTCAAGATTATGAAGAAAATCTGATATTTGATTTTTAAGTATCTTTTTTTCACTTGTTAGAAAGGTAAATAAAACATCATATATTTTTTCATTTGTTATATCTTTATCACAACCAATTATCTCAAGAAGGCTATTTAAATCATCAGGACTTTTATATTTAAATAAGATATATGAACATATTTTATTTGTAAACTCTATTGGATTTGATGGTTTAGATTTTCCATATCTAATTCTTGATATGTGAGATGGATCAAATACAATGTATTTTGCCATTTCATTCATATTTATTTTTAGAGTTGTTATTAACGTATTTAAATTATTACTAAATGTTTCATAGTCAAAATTATCATTTTCAAAAGTAGAAACAAAATCACTTGTTATTTTATCAAGTGAATACTTATTTTTACCATTTTCTTTAGCAATATTAAATATGGCATTAATAAGTTTTTTAAATTGATTACTATCCTTTGCAGGAATTCTTTCACCACTTCGATATCTTGATATAACAGGTTCTGATAATCCAGACTCTTTTGAAAGTTTTTTCGAAGAACAATTAAGACTTTCTAAATAAGTATTTAAGACATCATTAAATTTCATAATTTCACCACTTTCTAAAAATATTATACTATATTTTTTTAATAAAAAATATATTTCCAGTTAAAACATTGTTTTATATGGAAAGCTTGTTGCTTACGTAGACTTTTATAATTATAATAAATATAGGTAGGTGCATTATGAAAATTGGAAAATATGATATATCTAAAAAAAATATGATTATAATTGGTGGTATTATTCTTGCATTTGTTATAGGAATTATTTTATTAACTAAAAAGGATGGAAAAATATTTTATAATCCTGATGCAAATATAAAGATAGTTAAATCAGAGGCTAGTCAAATTGAATTCGAAGATTATAAAACTAATGAATTTTCTATTAAAAAACCTAAAGGTTGGAAAGTCGATACTCTTGGAGATTATATTCATTACACAATTAAAGTATATGATCCAAATAATCCTACATATCAATTTTTCTTTAATATGAAAACCGAAGGATATAATAAATCTGAGGATGCTAAAAGGTGGCAACAAAAATATTATCCAAATAATATATTTGCTAAAACTAGTGTAATTGCGTCTAAAGATACCGAAGGTTTTTATAAAATATTTAATGATTTAGGAGCTTTAAATAATTCTGCATCATTTACATTTCCGACTTTAACTGATTTTACTGTTATAGAAAATTTAGGTAAAGGTCCTTTGGATGGAGATATGTTAAGAGCAGCATTTAAAGATGAAAATGGTAAAGATGGTGAAGGAATATTTACTGCATATGTATACGATGTTGGACCATATTATGTTTCAGAAAACATTATATCCGGTAAACAAATTGACATACAATATTTAAATGTTTATGATACAATTTTTATTACCACACCAAAAGATAAATTTATTGATTGGGAAGATACATTAAATGTTATATGTGCCTCACTTAGCTTTACTGATTCTTTTATAAATGGTTTTAATAAAGAGCAAGATGCTGTTATGAATAATTTTCAGAAAATTAGAGCAATAGGTAATGAAATAAGTGACGGAATAATGGATTCATGGAATAAAAGAAATACATCATTTGATATAATGAGTCAAAAACAAAGTGATGCAACACTAGGTTATGAAAGAGTATATGATACAGAAACTAATGAAGTATATAAAGCATATAATGGATTTACAGATAATTATGATGGCGAAAGATATAAACCTATAACCGAGGATATGTACTTAAAAAAGACAAGCGGAACTATAGAAAAGTAGGCTTAATATGAAAAATAAAAAAGTATTAATATATGTTGGTATAATAGTTATTATTTTGACTATTATTATAATTATTATTGCTATTAAAAGTAATAAACCAATGCCAATTAATAATGTGGTAGTAAATAATACCACAGTTGCAAAAACTTTAGTGGAACACTTAAAACAAAAAGATTCTAATAAAAAATATTTTAAATTAAATGATGGTAAGTTTTTAAATGAGGATACATCCTTTAGTAAATATTCATTTATAAATGATAATTCTATTTATATTTTTAATCCAAATAAACTTGATGAAGGAGAGTTTGTTTATAAAAAAGTGTATGATGTTGATAAAAATATTAAAGTTATGAATATAGCTCCAAACTCTGGAAGTGATATTCTATTTTATGACTATAATGATACGTTATATACATTACATGATAATAATACTGACAATAAGGTTAGAGATAGTTATGATATATATTTAAATGCTAACTATAGTTTAAGTGATTATCTAAAATGGGAATATTCTACGCAGTTTCTTGGAAAGAAAACCAATTATGATTTTATGTCAAATTATATTTATGTAAAAGATAATGTCTTATATAGTAAAAACTATGGAAATGAAAAATATCCAAATATTGAGAAAGTAAGTGGTAATTATGAAGGTGAAAAAGTAATTAGAATTTATAATGAAAGAATACTTAAAACAGATAAAGGGTTTTATGAAATAATGAGTTATTTTAATACTAAAGAAAATAAAACAGTTACTACTACAGTAAAAATAAATTTACTTACTAAATATTATGATGAAGTATTAACATTCACTTATAAATATGTCATTTTAAAGGATTTAACTATTATACCTATAAATGATGTTATGGAAAATAGAGTAAGAGATTATTCATATGACTATTTCTTAAGTGGATTTAATTATGAAAGTGAAATTAGATACGAAGAATAATACCTTTTTAGGTATTTTTTATGTTATAATTAATTCATGAAAAAGAAATTATTAATTTTTATCATTTTTATATGTTTATTTATTATTTTATATTTGCTTTATTATTTTAACTATATACCACATAAAAAGTATAATAATAACTATTTTAATATTAAGACTTATATTAGTAATATAGATAAAGATAATGATGGTATTGATGATCAAACAGATATATTAGATGGTGCAAAAAAATATATATTCACGAAGCCAAAGTATAAAAGTAAATATTATAATACAGGTTATCCAAATGATGGTTATGGAGTATGTACTGATGTAGTTGCTTTTGCTCTTAAAGATGCTGGATATGATTTACAAAGTCTTGTTAATGAACATATATTAGCACATAAAGGTTTATATGCTATAGAGGTAGTAGATAAAAATATAGATTTTCGAAGAGTAAAAAATTTAAAAATTTATTTAGATTATAATGCGATAAGTTTAACCACAGATATTAATGATTTAGAAAAGTGGCAAGGTGGAGATATAGTAGTTTTTAAAAATCATATTGGTATTGTGTCTGATAATAGAAATCGTAAAGGAATTAGTTTTGTTATTCATCATGCAAATCCATATCAAAAATATTATGAAGAAGATATATTAGAGTATCATAATGATATAGTGGGTCATTATAGAATTAGTTAAATTATAATTTAAAAAGGGACAAATAACATGTGTTGAAGATATTCAACACGAATTAGAAATAAAATATCAATAATTAAAATTTTGAAAAAGTATTACTTTACAGTAATTTGACGTTTTTGCTAAAATGTGCTATAATCGTAGGAATTAAGGGGGAAAATAATTATGAATGATTGGGATGATATTAAATCATTGGACGAGGAATTAATTTTAGTTCAATTAAGAAAAAGGGAGAAAGAATTACCTAAAAAAATTGATTTGAAAGATAAATTAAAATTACTATTATTAATCATTGGGGTTTCATTTGTGTCAGGTGTAGCAATAGTAGCTATTCCATCTCCTATAACTTTATATGTAGTTGGAGGAATAGTGCTTACTACAGGTGTAACTATAGCAGGTGTTAATTTAATTAAATTAGGACTAGATTTTAGAAAAAGAAGAGAAAAAACAATGGCTGCATTATTAGAGTTAAAAGAAAGTGAAAATCTTGATAAAATTAACTTTGATGAAAAAATGATATTCGAAGAGGTTAACAAACAAAAATTAGGACTTGCTAGTGAAGAAGATTTTTATAGTGAAAAAATGCAAAACTATATTGCAACTGAAGAAAACAAAGAAGAAAGTAAGTATGAAAATGTTCTAAGAATTCAAAATAATAAATCAAATATTAGATTGTATAATCCTAAAGAGCAAGTTTCTAATTCAAAAGATGATGTAATAAATAAAATTATGTATGAATTAGACGCATATTGTTTAGGTTTAATTTTACCTCCGATGGAAATATCAAATAATGAATGGCAAATATATTTTGATACACTTTATGATGCTTTTAGTCAAAACGGTGCCACTGATGATTATTATAATGCAGTTTCTAAATTATGTAGAATAACATTATCAAATAGTTTGGTTAATAAATCTGAATATATATCTATTAAAGACTTTATTGATAGTGTTGAATATTTAGATAAGAAATTTTCATTCTTTGATATATCTTTATCTAAAGGCGAAGTAACCGCACTCCAAAATATGTTGAATGAAAAAATTAATAGTGAAAAAATAATTACTTTAAATATTAGTAAAAAAAAGTAAGTTATTTTTAATAATTAAAATTATACATTTTGCATAAATATATAAATAAATGTTATCTTATAAATATTTTGCGAATTTAGGATAATAAACCCCAACCTGTAAAAGTATAATCAAAAATAGTACTCTTATGAGTTTCTTCTTGCTCATTTATCGTTCCTCCAGCAAAATCTTGGCCAGTCAAAAACCCAAAAAAATTAAGAAGGTAACGCCATTCCTACACATTCAAGTAAGTATTATACACATATATTTTAGCATTGCAAGGATAGGGCAAAACTAGACAAAATGTGCTATGAATTTATAAAAAATTTAGCAATTATATTATAAAAATATATTACTTTATGTTTTCTATAGTTTCATTTAATGATATTGATACTAAAATGGAATAAAATATAATTTGTAAGGACACTATCTAAAGGTAGAGTCCTATTTTTATGTTTTATAGAAATAGATTATATAATTTTTGTATTGATAGTGTAAATTTAAAGTGCAATTATTTGCTTTTAAAGTGCAAAATTTGCACTTTAGAATAATTTTATAATAAATGTAATCCTTAATTCATAGACAAATTTGTGTAATTTTTATATAATTAACTTGATAGGATGGTAATAATGATATTTTCAAGCATATATTTTATATATTATTTTTTAATTATTTTTTTAATTTTATATTTTATTACTCCAAAAAAGTTTAAAAATTATACTCTTTTACTTGGAAGTTTATTTTTTTACTTTTATGGAGATTCAAAATATATAGTTTTATTATTAATAAGTTCTTTAGTAAATTATATTTTAGGAAGACTTATTTCTAAAAAAAATAAAAAGTTATTTTTAATAATTGGTTTAATATTTAACTTTGGTTTACTATTTTATTTTAAATATTTTAATTTCTTTTTAAGTAATATAAATAGTTTATTTAAAACAAATATTAATTTATTTAGTATAGTGCTTCCTCTTGGAATAAGTTTTTATACATTTAAAAATGCAAGTTATTTAATTGATGTTTATAAAAATAGGGTAAATTCTGAAAAAAACTTTATAAATTATTTTACTTATATTGCAATGTTTCCTAGTTTAATACAAGGACCTATTGTTAGATATAAAGATATAGATTTAAAGGATAAAAAAATAAGTTTTGATAATTTTGCTATGGGAGTAGAAAGATTTATAATTGGTCTTTCTAAAAAAGTTATTTTAGCGGATACTTTAGCAAAACTTGTAACATCCCTTACAAATATGGAAGTTCAAACTGTAGTATCATTATGGCTAAAAGCTACTTCGGATATTGTTAAATTATATTTAGATTTTTCAGGTTATACAGATATGGCAATAGGTCTTGGATTAATGATTGGTATTAAAATAATGGAAAACTTTGATTATCCACTTTCAACATATAGCGTAACATCTTTTTGGCGTAAATGGCATATAAGTTTATCATCATGGTTTAAAGATTATATTTATATCCCTTTAGGAGGTAATAGAAAAGGTAAATTTAGAAAATATTTTAATATATTTGTTGTTTGGTTTTTAACAGGACTATGGCATGGAGCAAGTTGGAACTTTATTTTATGGGGATTATACTTTGGCACAATTTTAGTAATAGAAAAAAGATTTTTCTTGAAGTTTTTTGAAAAACATAAAATAATAGGTAACATTGTTACTAATATTTTGGTGGTAATTGGCTTTGTATTTTTCTATAATGAAAAAAATATTTTAGATATATTTATAAAAATGTTTACTGGTAGGGGAATATCATTTACAAATGTAAGCACTAATTATTACTTATTAAATTACTTGGTGCTATTAATAATATCATTTATAGCTTGCACACCACTTTTAAAAAATATAATTAATAAATGTAAAAAAAATAAAAATCTAAATATAGTTATAAGTATTGTTGAACCAATAGTTTTAATAGGACTATTAGTGCTTAGTACAGCCTTTATTGTAGATGCATCCTCAAACTCATTTTTATACTTTAGATTTTAGAAAGGACTTTTATGAAAAATAGAATAATAACACTAACATTTATATTTTTCTTGTTAACATCATTTTTACTATGTCAAATAAAAAAAGATGATCTTATATCAGAAAAAGAAAGAAGACGTCTTGCAAGTAAGCCTAAAATTTCTATTACTTCATTACTAAACGGAAATTATTTTAATAAGCTTGATACTTATGTAACTGATCAAATTCCTTTTAGAGATGAATTTAAAACTATTAAGGGAAATACTTTGAAAAAAACAATGTTTATGAAAGAAAATAATGGTATTTACGAAAAAGATAATATATTATATCAAATAGATACAAAGGTAAATGTTAAAAGTATTAGACATTTACTTGACAAAATAAATTATATTGATAAAACTTATTTAACTAGTCAAAATAAATATTTTGTTTACATACCCGATAAAAATTATTATTTAAATGATGAAAAAATTCCTAAAATAGAGTATAATACTATTGAGGGTAATTTAAAAAATGGATTACCTAGTAATTATAAATGGATTGATATAAAAAATAATTTAGATTTATCATCATATTATAGAACTGATATTCATTGGTCACAAGATAAAATAATTGGTGTAGCAAATAATATTTGTGAGAATATGGGACTTTCTAAATTAGAGTCATACTATACCTCAAAAGAATATTATCCATTTTATGGAGCATTATATAGTAAAACAGTTACTAGCATAAAACCAGATAAAATAACCTATTTAGATAGTGATATAATTAGAAATACTAAAGTATATAATTATGAGAAAAAAGGTTATGAAAAAGTTTATAAAGAAAGTAATTTAAATAACATTGATAGTTATGATATTTACTTATCTGGAGCAACTGCTTTATTAACACTTGAAAATAATTCAAATACCTCAGGAAAAGAGCTTATTATGTTTAGAGATTCCTTTGGAAGTAGTTTAGCACCACTTTTAATTGAAAAATACTCTAAAATTACAATGGTTGATTTAAGATATATTGGTAGTAAGCATTTAGAAAGTGTATTAAATTTATCTGGGAATGAAGATGTTTTGTTTATTTATAGTAATGTTATAATTAATAATAGTTTTACTTTAAAGTAGAGAAAGGAAGGTAGTTTATGAAAAAAGTTTTAAGTTTATTATTAGTTTTTATTGGAATATTATTTTTAGCAGGCTGTGGTAAAACTGAAAAAAATGTTGAGGGATCACTTTCTGATTTAATGACAAAGGTTTATGATGGAGCTGGAGTTTCTCATGAGGATATGGAAACTGTAGAACTAAATAGTGAAAATACACCATTTTATTTAGGAGATGTGTCATTTTCTTTCAAAGAGGCCCTTGCAAGTGAACCAATAATGTCTTCGGTAGCTCATTCAGTAGTACTAATTAGACTTAATAGTGCATCTGATGCTGAAAAAGCAAAAAAAGAAATCAAAGAAAAAGTTGATCCTAATAAATGGGTATGTGTTTCTGTTGATGAAGAAAATGTTTATGTTGAAAGTGTTGGCGATTTAGTTATACTTGCAATGGACAACCAAAATGGTGAAAAATTAAAAGATAGTTTCTTAAATTTAAGTAAGTAAAATAACATTATTTTGATGTTATTTTTTTTCGCAAATTTTATTTTGCGTTTGTAAAAGTAAATTTTGCGTTAATTTTATATTGTGATTATTTGCTAAATCATTTATACTTTAAATAGGTGATACTAAAAATACTAATTGTATTTTATAACGAAAGGAGTAAAAAATGATTATAAAATTAGAAAATATTGAAAGAACTTTTAATAAGAATATTAATGTATTAAAGGGAGTAAATGTAAAGTTTGAACTTGGAAAATTTTATATTATAATGGGACATTCTGGTAATGGAAAAAGTACTTTATTAAATATATTAGGGCTTTTAGATTTAGGGTATACTGGTGATTATTATTTAAATAATAAGCTAACTAAAGATTTATCTTTAAGTGAACTTTCTAATATAAGAAATAAAAAGATAGGTTTTGTTTTTCAAGATTATTATTTGGATGAAAAATTAACTGCTCTTGAAAATGTTTTGCTTCCTACGATTATAAATAAAGATATAAGTAGTAAAGATGCAAAAACTAAAGCCATAGATTTATTAAATAAATTTGGGTTAGATAAAAGAACTAATCATTTACCAAGCACTCTTTCAGGTGGTGAAAAGCAAAGAGTTGCTATAGTAAGAGCAATTATAAATGATCCTGATATTATACTTGCCGATGAACCTACAGGCAATTTAGATGCAGAAAGTGAAGAAAATGTTATGTCTATTTTAAAGGATATTAGCAATAAGGGAAAATGTGTAATTATGGTTACTCATAATACTGACTTAATTAAATATGCGGACAAAGTGTATAATTTAGAGAATGGTGTTTTAAATGAAAAATAGTTTTAAACTTTTTATACTTGCTCATAAAAATAATCGTGGTATTCATAAAAAAGTAGTTTATACAGTAATAATGATTTTACTTTTTCTATTATTAATTATTCCTTTTTCGATATTTAAAACTTATGATAATGAACTTAAAAGGCTTGAAAAGGAGGATGATATGTTAAAAATAATTATATATTCTCCGAAAGACGAAAATGAATATAAATTAATTGAAGAAAAAATAGAAAATAGCAAACATTTTATAAAAAAGAAGGATTATACTCGAAAAAATATATTAGGTACGTTTAATGAATTTAGTGAAAAAGAAAACATATATTTATCGCCACTTATATATGAAAAAGATATTACTTTTGGTAAAAATATAAAAAATGCTAATGAGATAATATGTAGTAATTTATTAAATGTTGATTTTGATAATAAAGATTCAAATAAATTAGTTAATATGAAAAATTATATTGGTAAAACTTTAAATTTTAATACAAGAAAAATAGTTTATGATGAAAATATTGAAGATTATAAAAACATTTTATATACATATGAATTTAAAGTGGTAGGTACATATGATGATATTATGTATAACTCTTGCTATATAAAAGAAAATATTTATGATAATATTGCAAGTGAAACTTTTCCTGCTCTTCCTATGGAAGGTGAAACTGCATTATATTTTGATTCGATTAATGGAGCACAAACTGCCTCTAAAATATTTGATAAAAATAATATTTTTTATACACTACCAAGTTATGATACAACTTTTATAGTAACTATTAGAGTGATTTCTTATATTCTTGGAATTGTATTTTTTATATTACTTTTATTAATGTTTAATGTTTATATAAAAGTATTTATTAAAGAAAAAGAGAAAACACTTATATTATATAATTATTTAGGATATACTAAAAAAGATTTAAATAAGGTAATATTATTTAGTTTTTATGAAATAGTTAGCACTTCATTAATAATTACATTATTAATATGCTTAATTATTAAGATATGTTTAAATTATTTTTTGAATTTATCAGTAGAGTATCATTTTTTAAATATATCAATTTACATTTTACCAGTATTCATTATGCTTTTTATACTAATTATTTTGTCAACATTTATTGTTAATAATGAAAATAAAAAATTATATAAAAGGATGAAATTATGAAAATATTTTTAAAAGGTTTAGTTAATAAGAAAATTATTTTTAAGTATATTTTAATGTTATTTATTATAATGTTAATGTTACTTTCACTAAATACTTATAAAAATTATTTGCACGAAAATGTCCAAAAAGAATATAATAATGATACTTATAAAAGTGCATCTTTTCAAAGTGAAAAACTTTATACCAAAGAGGATTTTGTTAATATAAAAGACTTTAGTTATGATGAAAATGATAAAATATATAGTGTTACATTTAATAGCATTAAGGATTTAGAAAACTTTGAAAAGGAATATAAAGAAAGTTTTTTAACTTATCAAAGGTGGACTAGTGTAAATGAAAGTAACAATATTTTACTTATAAAGATAACAAATATAGTAATAATAATCTTTTATATTATAGTGTTTGTATTAATTATATTTTTCAATTTATATTATTTTTTAAATATTTTAGGTAGCATTAAATTATATTATATTTTAGGTTTTAATTATAATAAATTAGTTTTAACAGTGTCACTTTTAAATACTTTTATGGAACTTTTACTTTTAATACTAAGTAACATTATTTTTTATATTATTAATTGTTATAAAAATATTTATTATGTTATAAATTATAGCCTTATATTAATAATTTTAATATCTAATTTAATTAGTTTGTTATTATTTTTATTTGATATATATAAGATTAAAAGAAAAATTATTTTTTAAGATAATACTACTAAATTTAAGTAAGTAAAATAATGTAAAGAAAGAGGCAAAGTTATTGCTTTTTTTCTTTATTTAGATTAAACTAAATATGTAAGGATGAAATGATGAATAGAAGGATAAAGTTAAAACAAAAATATGTTGTTATGTATACTTTAATAATTTTAATAACTATTATTTTGCTTTCCTATATTATTTTTAAAAGCTTTGCTTTTAAAGTGACTAATAATACTAATGTAAACTCTATTGTTAGTAATAATGGAACAAATATAGTGGATAATAAAGTTACTGAAAACAATACTACTGAAGATAAACCAGTGCAAAATAATACAACACCAGTGGAAAAGCCTAATTCTATAATTAATACTTCTTATGCTCAAGATGATTTTTCAATTGAGGATATTACCCTTGAGGAAACAAAAATAATATTTAATGAGAAGCATGCAATGGCAGTAGGTGATTCAATGGCTGAGGGACTTGATTGTTACGGTGTATTAAATAAAGAAAATGTTGTTTGGCACAGGGGAAGAAGAATAGATACTATGAGTGCTGATTTAGAAAAAGTAAAAGCGTATAATCCTAGCTTTCTATTTTTAGCCTATGGAGCAAATGATATAAAAAGTTGGACAAGTAATGTTGATGGTTGGATTGCAAAATATCGTGAAGCAATAATTAAAATACAAAGTGAACTTCCAAATACAAAAATAATTGTAAATTCTGTACTTCCAGTTAGTGATTATGCTACTGCAAATGATCCTTCATTTACATATCAACCTATGTATAATGATGCTTTAAAAAATCTAGCAAAAGAGTTAGGTATTCAATTTTTAGAAAATGGTGTTTATTTAGCAGATAGAGTAAATTCATTTTCCGCGGATGGAGTACATCCTAAAGTACCATTTTTTCAAAATTGGGGAAAACATATGGCAAGTTATTTAAAAAGTGTAAATTAAAAGACAAATTTATGCTTTTTGTTTATTTACATATTTCTAAAATATTTGTATAATTTAAATAGTAGAAAGGAGTAATATGTTAGAGAAATTTAATAAATTCTTAAACTCTTCGATTGTACTTTCAGTTTTAATGTTTATTTTAGGACTTATTTTTATGATTTATCCATCAGTATCTTTTTCAGTAGTTACATATATAATCGCAATTTTCTTAATACTTAATGGACTTTATTTTATAATTGAAAAAGATAATAGTATATTTTTCTCAGGATTCTTAACTTTAGGAGTTTTAGAACTTTTAATGGGTATCATAATGTTAATAAATCCTAATATTGTTAAAACATTATTTCCAATTGTCGTAGGAATTTCTATGGTAGTTAAATCTGCTTTAGATTTAAGAATTTCAATTAATTTAAGTAGTGTTAATTACAAAAATTGGTTAATATTATTTATTTGTTCACTTCTTGGAATTATATGTGGTGTTTATATTATTGTAAATCCAGGTGTTGGAAGTGAAGTAATTACAACTTATGTTGGTATTGTAATTATGATTTATGCAATAAGTAATATTATTGATACAATTATCTTTAAAAAGAATGTTAACGAAATTGTTAAACTTTTAAAATAGGCTAGTAGTTAGTCTATTTTTTTATAAAAATAATTTATGAAAAATATAAGATAAACATCTTGCATAAACATATAAATAAATGTTATATTAATATTAAGGAACGTGCAAGATATCACGTTACCTAAATTGCTTTAGTTGGCGCTTATCCAAATAGTATTATGTACATTAACTTTTTTACAAGCAATGCACATTCCACTATAATACGGATGGCGCCTTTTATAAATTCAGGATAGTAAACCCCGAACTGTAAAAGTACAATCAAAAATAGTACTCTAATGAGTTTCTTTTTGCTCATTTACCGTTCCTCCTTTCTTCAGTAAAATCTTGGCTGCCCAAAACCCCGAAAAAATTAAGAAGGTAACGCCATTCCTGCACGTTCAAGTAGTTATTATACATAAGAAAAAACTAATTGCAAGCGATTCGACAAAACAAGACAAAATATGCTATGTATTTATAAAAAAACATATAATGAAAATAAAGTAAATAAAGGATTTAATGTAACTGATATTTCTAAAAAATTTTGTTTAGCGTATGGAGAAATGGCAAAGGCTTATGAAAGCTTATCGTAAAAAAAGAATGATTTAGGCGAAGAACTTGCGGATGTTGTAATTTATCTTTTAGGAATAAGTGAAATATTAGGTATTGATTTAGAGAAAGAAATACTTTATAAAATAAATAAAAATATTCATAGAGAATATAAAGTTATAAATGGAGTTAATACTCGTGTAAAAGAATATGAAGAATAAAAAAATGTTACTTTAAATAGTAGCATTTTTATTTTTCATCTTTAATAAGTTTATCAATATAAGAGATAATATCTTCTTTGGAATATTTACCATTAGAATTTAAATATTCAAATCCTAGATTTAAAACTCCACCTACATAAAATTTTGCAATAATTTCGGCAGGAATTCCATCACTAAATTTTTCTTTACTAATTCTTTTTAAAATATCATCATTAATTGCACTTAGTAAAATATCCATCATTATACTATTTCTATTATGAATCATAATCGAGGAGTATATATCTTTTTTATCCTCAACATGATTTAAAAATATTTTAATTAATTCAAGATAATATTCTTTTATATTTAGGGCTTTATTATTTTCTAGTTTTTGTGAAAATTCCTCTTTTAAATCTTTAATAAAATCAATTAAAAGTTCATATTTATCTTCGTAATGAGCATAAAATGTAGATCTATTAATTAAAGCTTTTTCACATATATCAGATACTTTAATTTCTTCGAATGTTTTTTCTTTCATAAGTTCCACTAAAGCGGTATATATCATTTTTTTAGTTTTAATAACTCTTAAATCTTTTTTCTTTTCCATTTTTCTCACCAATTAAAGTATATCATTTTATTAATCAAAATAAAAGATAAATAACAAAATGTTGGTTAAAAATATACATAATATAATAAATTGTTGTTTAACATACAATCTTAAGTATATGTATGTGTTATTTTTATAACTATTGTAATAAAATGTTTTGTGTGAAAGGAAAGATATATATATGAAAAAGTTTGCAAATAAAATATGTGAACATAAAAATCTAATTTTAATAATAACAGGTATTTTAATGGCTTTATCATTTATAGGTATGAATTTAACTAAAGTAAATTATGATATTTTAGTTTATTTACCTGAGGATATAGAAACTATTAAAGGTCAAAATATATTAACTGATGATTTTGAAATGGGTTCATATTCTATTGCAGTAGCAAAAAATATGTCCTCAAAAGAAATAATGAATATTGAGGATAAAATTAAAAATGTGAAAGGAGTTAATAAGGTTGTATCTCTTTATGATGCAGTAGGTGTAATTCCTATTGATATGCTTCCTGAAAGTGTTACAAAATATCTACATAGTGATGATGAAGATATTTTCTTAATTACTTTTGCTGGTGGTACTTCCTCTGAAGAAACCATAAATGCAGTTAAGGAAATTAGAAATCTTACTAGTGATAAAATAAAACTTGGTGGAATGAGTTCAATGGTACTTGATACAATGAATTTATCTAATGAAGAAATAGTTATTTATATTATTATTGCAGTAATATTATGTGCTTTAGTACTTGAGTTATCACTTGATTCATATTTAGTTCCAGTTTTACTTCTTGCAAATATTGGAATAGCAATTTTAATAAATATGGGAACAAATATCTTTTTCGGAGAAATCTCCTATATTACAAAAGCTTTGGTGGCAGTTTTACAGCTTGGTGTAACAACAGACTTTTCAATATTCTTATATAATTGTTTTGAAAAGAAAAAAGAATTATATAAATCTAAAGAAGAAGCAATGTCTAGTGCTATCAAAGAAACATTTACCTCTGTTATTGGTAGTAGTTTAACAACAATTGCAGGTTTCTTAGTACTATGCACTATGAGTTTAACACTTGGAAAAGACTTAGGTATTGTAATGGCAAAAGGTGTACTAATTGGTCTTATTTCAACACTACTTTTATTTCCGGCACTCATTCTTACATTTGATAAGTATATAGAAAAAACTAAACATAAAAAAATAAATTTAGTATTTGATAAATTAAATCATTTTATAGTTAAAAGTTATAAAGTAATATTTATTATATTTGTACTTTTAATTATACCGGCTTATCTAGCATATTCTAAAATAGATGTTTATTATAAAATGGATAAAACTCTTCCAGAAACGCTTGAAAGTATTAGCGCAAATAAAGAGTTAAAAGATAAATTTAATATTGTAAGTCCAGAAATGATTATATTAGATAGTAATGTTAAAACAAGTGATGTTACAAATATGATTAAAGAGATTAAAAATATCCCAGGTATTGATTTTGCTTTATCACTTTCTGAATTTGAAAAGTTAGGATTATCTGAAAATGTTATTCCAGATGAACTTCTTAAAATTTTTAAAAGTGGTAAATATCAAATGGTACTTGTAAATAGCATTTACGAAGTTGCAAGTGATGAAATAAATAATCAAATTACATTAGTAAATGATATTGTTAAAAAATATGATAAAACTGCTATAGTTGCGGGTGAAGGTCCACTTATGAAAGATTTAATAAAAATAAGCGATACCGATTTTAATAATGTTAATTATTCAAGCATAATATGTATATTTATAATATTAGTTATTTGTTTAAAAGCATTTGTTCTTCCACTTTTACTAATTATTACAATTGAAACTGCTATATTTATAAATATGAGTATTGCATACTTTGGTGGTATTACACTTCCATTTGTTGCTCCGATTGTACTTGGTACTATACAGCTTGGTGCAACAATTGATTATGCTATACTTTTAACTACAACTTATAAAGAAAAAAGAAAAACTATGGATAAGAAAAAGGCTATGGAAGAAACTCTTAATTACTGCACATCCTCAATTCTTATAAGTGGTTTATGCTTCTTCGCTGCAACATTTGGCGTTGGCATTTACTCTAAACTTGAAATGATCTCATCACTTTGTACATTAATTTCAAGGGGAGCCCTTATAAGTATGTCTGTTGTAATTTTAGCACTTCCAACAGTACTTCTTACATTTGATAAATTAATATTTAGAAAGAAAGGAATTGATAATATGAAAAATATTAAAAATAAAAAAATAGTAAGTGCAGCACTTTTAAGTTTACTAATTAGTTTACCTTTAAATGCAAATGCTCTTACTAAAGATGAAACAGTTTATGCACATTTAAATAATAATGGTGAAACTAAAAATATCATAGTTTCAGAAATACTTAAAAATAATGAATGTAAAAATGAAATTATAGATTATTCTACTTTAGAAAATATTATAAATAAAAATGGTAATGAAACTTATACACTTGATAAAAATAATTTAACTTGGATGAGTAATGGAAATGATATTTATTATGAAGGTAAATATCAAAAAAACTTACCAATTTCTATGAATATAACTTATAAATTAAATGGTAAAAAAGAAAGTGCCAAAGACATTTTAGGTAAAAGTGGTAAAGTAGAAATTACTATTAATTATAAAAATAGTTCAAAAAAAGCTATTAATGTTAATGGAAAAAGTGCAAATATTTATACACCATTTATGATAATGTATGGTACCATGCTAGATAGTACTTATAACAAAAACGTAACAATAAATAATGGTAAAGTTGTTTCAAATGGTAATAAAGATGTAATTGTAGGCCTTTCAATTCCTGGACTTAGAGAAAGCCTTAATATAAATGAAATTAATTTAGATAGTTTAGTTATTACTTATGATACCACTAAATTTGAGGTTCCAACAATGTATAACATAGTTTCAAATAAACTTATAAGTGATGGAAACTTTAATTTTTCTAAAATAAGTACTATCTATGATAAAGTAGGTGATCTTCAAGAGGGAATCGATAAAATAAACGAAGGCTCAAAAGAACTTAGCAATGGTTTAACATTATTAAAAAATACCTTAAATACTTCACTTTCAACTTTAGATAGCTCTTCACAGGCACTTACAAGTAGTGAAGTTTCCTATATCAAAGAAACTGCTATAAATAGTACATTAAATCAAATGAAAGAAAATATTATTACTGATGAAAATGGTAATGTAATAGGTTCAAAGGATGAAAATGTAAATACTATTGTTACAAACTCAGTTAAAAAGGCTATTTTAAATTATTTAGCCTCAATTAATGAAGAAGGTAATGCAAATACTTATTTAACTATAATGACTAAAATGCAAAATAATATAGAACTTACTGATGAAGAAAAAGTATTTGCTTATTCTCATAAAGATACTTTAACTATACTTGGTATAGTAGTTAATGCAAGCCAGGTATCTGCAAAAGATGTAAGTACAAATATTTCTACTTATGTTGCTAAATCTGTTGCCGGAAGTGTTTCTGAAAATGTAGCAACTACTGTGGCAAACAAAGTTAAAACTGCAGCATTAGAAAGTACGAAAAAATCATTAACTGACCTTTTAAATGCTATTACAAAACTTGATAACGGTGCATCATTATTAAATAATGGTATTACTAAATATAATAATGAAGGTATTAGTGCTATAACTAGTCTTGTTAATAATAATGTTAAAGAGTATGAAATAAGATTAAATGAACTTAATAAACTTGCTAAAGAATATAAAACTATTGAAGATAAATATTTAAGTAATAATGATGAAACTAAGTTTATTATGGTAGTCGATGGTGAAAAACAAAAAGATACTGTTAAAGAAAACACTACTAAAGAAACTAAAACATCTTTATGGACAAAAATTAAAAATTTGTTTAAAAAAGATAACTAGTAAAAAATATGCTATATTAAGCATGTAAGAAAAAGACTTACATATAATAAAAAGGAAACTACCCATAAACTCTTTGCGAGCACTGCCAATAAATGGCTTAACGCTTCAATCTATATGCAAATATAGATTGAGGCTTTTTTTATAAATTTTACACTTACTATTTGCTTTTTTAAACTTAAATTATTATACTATTGATATGAGGCTTTATGAAAAAGAAAATTAATTTAATTATAACTATTTTATCTTGCTTAATATATGTTTTAGTAATGTTTATATTTGATATAAATTTAGGAACTGGTAAAAAAGAACTTGAAAATATTTTAATAATAATATTTCCTTGTTTAATGTTTTTATTTTATTTATTATACTATGAAAAAGATAAAAATATTATTTGGTATTATTTAATACTTTACATTACCATGTTAATTGGCTTTACATTTTCAAATAATAGGGTAAATTATCTTACAATAAATAATATTTTAAAAAGAGAAAATAATTTAATACCTTTTGTATCAATGATAAATTTATTTAAATATTCAAAAAGGACTTTTTTATATAATGCTCTTGGAAATCTTTTAATGTTAACTCCACTTGCGGTATTATTACCTTTATTAAGTGATAAATTTAAAAGGGTAAAAAACTATTTTCTATGTGTTTTGATTTTAACGATAACTATTGAAAGTGCTCAATATATATTTAAATTAGGTTCATTTGATATTGATGATATTATTTTAAATGTAGGTGGAAGTGTTTTATTTTATATAATAATTTGTAAATCTAAATTAAAAAGTATTATTAAAAAAATTTTTTTAACTTATAAAAGTGATAAAAAAGTTTTTAAATTTTTATATTATTTATCTATGATATTTTCAATAATTGTAATTATTTATTATATATTTTTAATATTTACTAACATATATGAAAATAAAATTGATTATCAAAATTTAAAATGTATACAAAATAACAAAGAATTTATAGTTAAAATAAATAATGATAATTATTATTCTCTTTGTAAATATGAAGGTTTTATTAAAAAGGGCAACATTAAATATTCTATAAAAGAGTCTTTAGAAAATAATTTTTTAAAGGAATCTGATTTAAAAAAATTAAACATTATTAAGAAAGAATTTATTACAAATGTAAAAATAATCGAAGATAATAAAATAAATAAAATTAGTAATTCAAATTATACTTATTATTTAGTTAATATTAAAGATATGATTTATTACATTGAGGATAAAAATGAAAGTATATATGATTTAATAAATACAGAAAATGTTAATGACTATATTTTTTCTTTAGTAAAGGTAAGTTATTTTTCAAATGATAAAATTATGACTGCTTATTCAGGTAAATATTTTGATGTAATAAATTGCTTGAATGCTACTGAATATTATATAGTAAGTAAAGACTATGAATATGATGAAAATTTTTGTAAAAAAACACCTAAATAATTTTGGAAAAGTAAATAAAATGCTTTTCTTTTTTTTACGAAAAATGTCGAAAAAAGTAGAATAAGATGTTATATAAAAAAATGTTTTGACATGTTTTGTCGAAGTTGTTTAAAAAGTTTTAAAAGTGTGCTTTATTATTATATAGAAAAGAGGTTATTATGCTTAAAATGAATTTAGAATATAATAAAGGAATACTTTTTGTAAGACTTGATGGAATGCTTCATCGAGGATCTACTTATAAAATAAATAATTATTTAGTACCTGTAATATTAAAACATAAAATAAAATATTTAGTTTATAATTTTTATAACCTTGACGATATTGATGAAGATGGGATTGATGCACTATTAAATAGTGAAGAAGCAATTAAAACTAATAAAGGTGTTATGTATATTTGTGAAGTTAATAAAAGATTAGAAAGGAAATTAAAACATTTTCGTGCAAGAAAATTTGATAATGAACTTACTTGTATGAAATTAATCGAGGTCTAATATGAACAAAGAACAAATTATTAATGAGAATGTTGGTTTAATTTATATGATAGCTAAAAAGTTTTATAATGTTTCAAAAGAGGATCTTTTCCAAGCAGGTGTTTTAGGACTTTTAAAAGCATATCAAAATTATGATGAAAGTTATGGTGCTAAATTTACATCTTTTGCTTATACATATATTTATGGAGAAATGTATACACTAGCAAATAATAGACAAATAAAAATAAATAAAGATATTTTAAAAGTATATAAATTAATCGAAGAAACTAAAAATAATTTGGCTTTAAAAAATGGAGTTGTTCCTAGTTATGAAACTGTAGCAAACTTTTTAGAAATTGATCCTAATAAAATATATGAATATGTTTATGCAGGGCAAAGTATAATGAGTCTTGATAATGATGAAAATAGACCATTATATGAAACTATTTCAAATAAGGATGATGTTTCTCTTGATGAAAGAATAGAACTTGAAAATAGTATGTGTACTTTAACTGAGGATGAAAAAAATATTATTATGTCAAGATATTATGAAGATTTAACTCAATGTGAAGTTGCTAGAAAACTTTCAATGTCGCAAGTAATGGTTTCAAGATATGAGAAAAAAGGTATTGAAAAAATGCGTAATTATTTGAGTTTATAGTATAAATATCACCATTTATTAAATAATAATAGTGGTGATTTTATTTTGAATAAAGAAGAATATAAAAAGTTAGTTAAATCTTGGCAAACTAAAGAGCCTAAATTGAAAAATGCTGTTACATCCTTTTTAGTGGGTGGAGGTATAGGTATATTAGGCCAAGTAGTATCAAAGCTTTTAATGATATGTTTTGGTATTTCACAGGTTATTAGTTATAGTATTGTATGTCTTTTGTTAATATTTTTAGCATCACTTTTTACTGGACTTGGTTTTTTTGATGATTGGGTTTGTAAAGTAAAATGTGGGTTAATTATTCCTACAACAGGATTTGCGCATAGTATGACATCATGTGCACTTGAATATAAAAAAGATGGCCTTATTACAGGTGTTGGGGCAAATTTTTTTAAACTTGCAGGTTCTGTACTTTTATATGGAATTATATCATCATTTTTTCTATGTCTAATTAAGGTGGTTTTTTATGGGTAATTTAAAATTTAATAATGTTTATATTAAAAATTTTTATACAATAGCGGGTCCTAAAGAAAAAGACAGTAAAATATCTAATGTTAATTTAAAATTTGATGATTTATATTTTGGTAAACAAACTTTTGAGGATGCTGAAATTAAAATGCAAGAGGTATCTATTCAAAATTTACTTAATAATGAAAGGCTTTCTGAAAATAAAATTGATTATGTTTTTGCTACAGATTTAATAAATCAATTAGGAGTTTCAAGCCAAACTATGAGTAATTTTAACATACCTTTTGTTGGAGTATATGCAGCGTGTGCTGGATTTCCTTTGCAAATACTTTTGGGTTCAAACTTAATTGAAAGTAAAAATGCAAAGAATATTATTACTCTTGCATCCTCACATAATTTGACTGCTGAAAGACAATTTAGATATCCTACTGAGTATGGTTGTCCTAAAAAAGGAACAGCAACTTGTACACTTACTGCTTGTGTAAGTATGCTTTTAACAAATGAAAAAACTAATATTAAAGTAAGTGGAGGACTAATTGGCAAAGTTGTAAATTTAGGAATAAATGATGTTAATAATATGGGTGCAGTTATGGCTCCGGCTTGTGCAGATACAATTTATACTTATTTACAAAATGCTCATGAAACAGTTAAAGATTATGATTTAATTTTAACTGGTGATTTAGGGAAAGTTGGTTTAAATATTTTAAAAGAGTATTATGAAAAAGTTTATAATGAAAGGCTTAATAAAATAATGGATGCTGGTGATGAAATATTTTTAGAAACTTCTCAATATAGTGGAGGAAGTGGACCAGTATGTCTTCCTTTAGTGTTCCTTACAAAAATACTAAAAAATAAAAAATATAAGAAAATTTTAATTGTGGGCTCAGGATCACTTCATAATCCTACTTTAGTAAATCAAGGTAAAGAGATTCCTGCGATAAGTCATTTAGTTAAAATCGAGGTGTTATTATGATATATTTAAATGCTTTTTTATTCGCAGGTTTTATATGCATGCTTGGACAAATAATTTTAGATAATACAAAACTTACACCAGGACATATCACTTCACTTTTTACAGTAGTTGGAGCACTTCTTTCCTTTTGTGGAATTTATCCTACATTAATTCAAAAATGTGGAGTAGGTGCAACATCCCTAATTATGAATTTTGGTAATATGTTATATCAATCTGGAATAAATGGCTATGAAAATGCTGGCATTTTAGGAATTTTTTCTGAACTTTTAGATAAAAGTAGTCTTGCAATAGTTAGTGCAATTATATTTGCTTTTATCATTTCTATTATCTTTAAGGCAAAAAAATAACTAAAAAATAAAAAAATATTCAATTTATACTAGGAATATTTTCTTTTTTATGTAATAATTATAATAGAGGTATGATAGATATGGAAGAAAATAACGATTTTAAAATTGAATTACCAAAAATTAATGAGGAGGTAGTAGAACCAGTTGTGGAATCTCCAGTAGTTGCTCCAGTAGTTGAAACTCCAGTTGAACCAGTTGCTCCAGTAGTTGAGACACCTGCTGAACCAGTTACTCCAGTAATGGAAACTCCTGCTGCACCAGTAGTTACTCCAGTAATGGAAACTCCTGCTGAACCAGTTGCTCCAGTAGTTGAGACACCTGCTGAACCAGTTGCTCCAGTAGTTGAGACACCTGCTGAACCAGTTGCTCCAGTAGTTGAGACTCCAGCTGAACCAGTTGCTCCAGTAGTTGAGACTCCAGCTGAACCAGTTGCTCCAGTAGTTGAGACTCCAACTGAACCAGTAGTTGCTCCAGTAGTTGAGACTCCAACTGAACCAGTAGTTGCTCCAGTAGTGGAAACTCCTGCTGAACCAGTTGCTCCAGTAGTAGAAACTCCAGTTGAACCAGTTGTTCCAGTAGTGGAAACTCCAGCTGAACCAGTTGCTCCAGTAGTAGAGACTCCTGCTGAACCAGTAGTTGCTCCTGTAGTGGAGACTCCAACTGAACCAGTAGTTACTCCAGTAGCAGAGACACCAACTGAACCAGTAGTTACTCCAGTAGCAGAAACTCCATCTGAACCAGTTCAAGAAAATGTAACACCAACAATAACACAAACTGCACCAATTATGGAAACAGCACCAGTTGTTGAGGGTGAGAAAAAGGAAGAGGCAGATAAAAATGGCTTACCTAAAGTTAGTAAACCAGTTAAAATTATTTGTACTGTAGTAGTACTTCTTGTTGCTATTATCTTAATAGTTGTTTTGGTAAAAAGATTTTTTATGGTCAATTAAGACTTACAATTTGGTCAAATAAGATTGTTTTATTTTCAAAATAGATTTTATGATAAGTAAAGTCTATTTTTTTTATGTAACTATTTATTAAATTAATATTTCCATTTTGATAATATGAAATGTTAATTTTACTTTTACTATAGTAGGCAATAAGAAGTTTTTGTTCGTTAACATTTTTTTGTTCTTCGGATAAAATTGGCATACTTATTTTACTTTTATTTTTTAAAATACTATTTATAATTTCTTTACTAGAAACCACTGAATTAAAGGGCATCCATTTAATCATTCCACGATCATGCATTATGACCACCAACCTTTTTATTTCTTTCTTTAATTGTAGAATCTTCGAGTAAACTTGAGGCTTTTAAAATACTATTTTTACCATATTTTTGTTTTATTTTATCAATAGTTAAATTAACTTCATCATCTTTTTTAATATTTTCATAGTTTTCAAATAGATTAAGTTGTGTTCCTTTTTTATCTTTTAAACTGCCAGCACAAACAGTAACTTTTCTTATGGGTAATCCTTCATAAAATCTATCAAATATAATACTTGCATATTTAATAAGTTCATTATTTTTATCTGTTGGACTATCTAGTTTTATATTATGATAAAATCCTCCAGGGGTGTTTTTTGAGTAGCCAATTCCAAGCCCAAAGTTTTGGCACTCTTTATTACTATTACGAAGTCTAGCACATAAATTATCAATCATTTCATTTATAATTATAAAAATATTTTTTTCATTATAATCTTTGAATAGAACTTGTGAATTTGAATATGATTTATCTTTCGTTTGTCCATTGAAATCAGAAATTTTACTTGTATCAATACCATTAGCATGATTCCAAAGTTCAAGTCCCATAACACCAAATTTATCTTTTAGAATACCGGGATTTGTTTTAGCTAAATCCTCGATTGAAAAAATACCTATTTTATTTAGATTTCTTTCCATATTTTTGCCTATACCCCACATATCACTTAAGGGAGATATTTTCCAAAGTTTCTTTTCTACATCAGCATAAGTCCATTTACTTATATTATCTTTTGTATGTTTTGCTTCAATATCCATACTTACTTTAGCAAGTAGCATATTTGGACCAATACCTGCAGTAGCGGTAAGATGAGTTTTTTCATACACTTTAGCAAGTATTTCTTTTGCAAGTTCATAATCTGTTTTTTGATATAACTTTAAATAATGAGTAACATCTAAAAAACATTCATCAATAGAGTAGATGTGTAAATCCTCTTTAGAAACATAGTCTAAATATACAGAAACTACTTCTTTACTTTTTTGAATGTAATAATTCATATGAGGCATTATGGTATCGTATTTAATATTTTTAGGTATTTCAAAAACACGACCTCTTGAGGGAACTCCTAAAGTTTTTAAATAGGGAGTAACTGCTAAAGTAATAGCACCACCACCTTGACTAGGATTTGCCACAATAAGAGGATAAGAAAATGGATCTTTATTTAATCTAATACATTCACAAGATGCAAAAAAACTTTTTAAATCTATACAAATAATATGATTGTTTTCCATAATACCTCCTTACAAACAAATGTTTATAACACTATTATATCTAAAATTTTGTAAAAATCAACTGGTAAAAATATGAAAAAAATATTTATATTTTTCTTTTTATTTGCTATAATTAATTACATGAATGCATATGTTTTTAAAATTGGAAATTTTGGTGTTAGATGGTATTCACTACTTATACTTATTGGTGTAATTGTGGGTATTCTTTTGATTGAAAAAGAGGGTAAAAAATTTAATATAAGTAAAGACTTTTTATTTAATATGGCTTTTTGGGCTATTATAATAGGTATAATTGGAGCAAGGCTTTATTATGTAATATTTAATTTTAATCTTTATCAAAATGATTTGCTTTCAATATTTAAAATATGGGAAGGTGGACTTGCTATTCATGGTGGTATAATTGCAGGTTTAATTGTAATTGCACTATACTCTAAAAAATATAAGATGCGTTTTATTAGAATAACAGATATATGCGTGCCATCACTTTTATTTGCTCAAGGCATAGGTAGATGGGGAAATTTCTTTAATCAAGAGGCACATGGTGCAGCAACTAGTTTGGAACATTTAAAATCTCTTCATTTACCACAGTTTATTATAAATGGTATGAATATAAATGGAATATATTATGAACCAACATTTTTATATGAATCACTTCTTTGTTTAATTGGGTTTATAATTGTTTTATTCATTCGTAGGGGTAAATATACTAAAGTTGGAACAATTACTTCATTTTATTTAATGTATTATTCAGTAGTAAGATTTTTAATTGAAAGTATGAGAACAGATTCACTTATGCTCGGAGGATTTAAAGTGGCTCAAATTATTTCAATTATATTGTTTTTAATAGGACTTGGTAATATAATGCTTATATCAAGAAAAAGTAAGTTTGAAGATTTATATAATAATGTATATAAAAATGAAATGAGATTTTAAAAAGGAGGATGTCTATGTATGATGTTATAATTATAGGAATGGGTATTGGGGGAATAACTGCAGGAATTTATGGCAAAAGAGCTGGATTAAATGTATTAATGTTTGAAAAAAGTGCCCCTGGAGGAATGCTTCAGAAAATTGATAAGATTCAAAATTATCCAGGTTTTTCTGAAATAAGTGGACCAGACCTTGCACTTAATTTATTTAATCAAGTTAAAAAGGTTGGCGTACCATTTAAATTCGAAGAGGTTATTGATGTAGAAATTACTGAAGAATATAAAAAAGTTATTACTAAAAATGGTACTTATGAAGCTAAAAATGTTATTGTTGCTACCGGAAGAACACCTAAATATTTAGGACTTGATAATGAAAAAGATTATTTAGGAAGAGGTTTAAGTACTTGTGCTAGCTGTGATGGAAATTTTTATAAAGGCGAAGATGTTGCAGTAGTAGGTTCAGGTAATTCTGCACTTCAGGAAAGTTTATATTTAGCAAATATTGTTAATAAAGTTTATCTTCTTCATAGGGGAGTAAACTTTAAAGGTGATGATGCTTTAGTAGAAAGAGTAAGAAATACTCAAAATATTGAAATTGTTGATGGTGTAAATATTAAAAAGATAAATGAAGTTGAAGGTAAGATTGAAAGTGTAACACTTGATAATGAAAAAACTATAAATGTAAAAGGGGTATTTATCTATATTGGTTATAAACCTGATACAGAAATGTTTAAAAAACTTGACATAACTAATATAAATGGTGATATTATAGTAAGTGAAAATTTTGAAACAGAAATTGATGGGCTTTATGCAATTGGTGATTGTGCTAAAAAAGGTGTATATCAATTAGTTACTGCTGCAAGTGATGGTTGTATTGCTGTTTCAGATATTGAAAAAATTAGAAATTAGGAGGTTTTTAAAATGGAAGTTAGAACAAGATTTGCTCCATCTCCAACTGGATATATGCATATAGGTAATTTAAGAAGTGCCTTATTTACATATTTAACAGCAAAGAGTATGGGCGGAAAGTTTATATTAAGAATTGAGGATACAGATCAAGAAAGAAAAGTTGAGGGTGCAGTTGAATTTATTTTAAATACACTTAATATGCTTGGACTTCATCCAGATGAAGGAGCTGGTGTAGGTGGTGATTTTGGACCATACTATCAAAGTGAAAGACTAGATATTTATAAAAAATATGCCGAAGAGTTAGTGGAAAAAGGCGATGCATATTATTGTTTTTGCGATGAAGAAAGACTTGAAAAGTTAAGAGAAATTGCCTCAGCAAGAAAAGTGCCATTTACATATGATGGACACTGCTCACATATTCCTTTAGAGGAAGCAAGAAAAAGAATTGCAAATGGTGAAAAATATGTTATTCGTCAAAAAATGCCTAAAGAAGGAGTTACATCATACATTGATACTGTTTATGGTGAAATTAAAGTTGAAAATAGTGCTTTAGAGGATCAAATACTAATTAAATCAGATGGATTTCCAACATATAATTTTGCAAATGTAATTGATGATCATTTAATGAAAATTAGTCATGTTAACAGAGGTAATGAATATTTATCATCAACACCTAAATATTTACTTTTATATAAAGCGTTAGGTTGGGAAAGTCCTGTATATATTCATCAACCACTTGTAATAAAGGCAGATGGTACTAAAATTAGTAAAAGAAATAAAGACGATAATTTAATGGATTTAATTAATAGAGGTTTCCTTCCTGAGGCAATTATAAATTATATTGCATTAATTGGATGGTCTCCGAAAGAAAATAAAGAATTCTTTACTTTATCTGAACTTGAAAAAGAATTTGATATTCATAGAATTTCTTCCGCACCAGGATGCTATGATATTAAAAAACTTGAATGGTTCAATGCTCATTACATTAAAGAAATGGATGATGAAAGATATCTAGAGTGGATAAAACCATTTTTAAAATATGATATATCAGGTAAGAGTGAAGATTGGGTAAGAATGCTACTTTTAACATATAAAACTCATATTAACTGTGGCGAAATGATTAATGATGTTGTTAAAAATTTCTTTTTCGAAGGGTATGAACTTGATGATGAATGTAAAGCATTTCTTGCAAGTGATGATATTATCCCAGTGGTAATTGACACATTTGCCCGTGAAATTGAAGCAATCGAAGATTTTACTACAGATAATATAAATATTGCAATTGATAACGTAAAAACAAGTTTAAATGTTAAAGGTAAACTACTTTATATGCCACTTAGAATTAAGGCAAGTGGATTTATGCATGGTCCAGAACTTGATGCTTGTATATATTTACTTGGTAAAGAAAAAACACTTGAAAATTTAAGAAGGTAAATCCTTCTTTTTTAATGGACATAAATTTAAATTTTAATCTTTTTGTTTTAATTAAAATATAGTATAATAGTTGTTATGGAAGGTGATGTTTATGAAAATTTATAATACTTTAAGTCATAAAGAAGAAGTATTTATTCCTTGGGAAGAAGGAAAGGTAAGTTTTTATACATGTGGACCAACAGTTTATCATTATGCTCATATAGGAAATATGCGTAATTACATTGGTCACGATATTTTAGATAAAACTCTTAGATTTATTGGCTTTGATGTAACGAGATGTATGAACATTACTGATGTTGGACATTTAACCTCAGATAGTGATTCTGGTGATGATAAGATGGTAGCAAGTGCTAAAAAAGAACATAAAAGTGTTCTTGATATTGCTTCATTTTATACAGATGCATTCTTTAAAGATTTTGATGCTCTTAATTGTAAAAGACCTGAAATTGTTAGTAATGCTACAGATAATATAGAGGAATATATAAAAATAATAACTAAACTTTTAGAGGATGGTTATGCTTATAAAGCTGGAGGTAATGTTTATTTTGATACTTCAAAATTAAAGGATTACTATGTCCTTACTAACCATAAAGAGGATGATATGGTTGTCGGAGCAAGAGAAAGTGTTGAATATGATGCAAGTAAAAAAAATCAAGCAGACTTTGCTTTATGGTTTACTAAATCAAAATTTGATAGTCAAGAATTAAAATGGGAATCACCATTTGGAACAGGTTATCCAGGATGGCATATTGAATGCTCAGGTATCTCAATTAAATATCTTGGAGAGCATTTAGATATACATGGTGGTGGAGTAGACAATATTTTTCCACATCATACTAATGAGATTGCTCAATCCGAAAGTTATTTAGGACATAAATGGTGTAATTATTGGTTTCACAATGAACATTTAAATGATGAATCAGGTAAAATGAGTAAAAGTAAGGGAGATATTTTAACTGTTAGCTCTTTAATAGAAAAAGGTTATAATCCATTTTCATTTAGATTTATGTGTTTACTTTCACATTATCGTAGACAACTTACATTTTCTTATGCTTCACTTGATGGTGCTCAAAATGCTTATTTAAAATTAAAAAATAAAGTATTATCATTAAAAAATGAAGGAGCGGTTAATGAAGATGCTTATAAATTTTATAATGAAAGATTTACATCTTGCCTTGAGGATGATTTAAATACTGCAAATGCTATAACTCTACTTTATGATTTATTAAAAGATGAACATCTTAATGGTGCTACAAAATTATCTTTAATTAATAGATGGGATGAAGTATTATCACTTGATTTAACTAAAGAAAAAACTCATGGTCTTGAGGAAGAATATATAAAAGAAATGATAGAAAAAAGAACAGAAGCTAAAAAAAATAAAGATTTTACTTTAGCGGACTCTATAAGAGAGGAACTTTTAAAAAAAGGTATCATTTTAAAGGATACTAGGGAAGGAACAATTTACGAGGTGAAATAATGGAACTAATTTTATTTATTTTAATAATAATATTACCTTTAATCGCAGATATTTTTGTTAGAGTTAATTATAGTATTAATTTAAAAAAAGAAAATTCTAAAGGTATGACTGGAGCAGAGATAGCAAGAAAAATACTTGATAAGAATGGACTATCTAATATTTATGTAGTAGCAACAAATGGTTATTTAACAGATCATTATGACCCAAAAAGAAAAGTAATTAGACTTTCAAAAGATGTTTATGAGGGAAGTAGTGTATCAAGTATGGCTATTGCATCTCATGAATGTGGACATGCTATTCAAGATAAAGAAGGATATTTATTTTTAAGATTTAGATCATTAATTTTTCCAGTGGTTAATGTAGCAACATCAATATCTTATTATATTATATTAATTGGTTTTATATTTGAAATGCTTGATTTAGTTTATATAGGAATAGGACTTACAACTATTGGGCTATTTTTCCAAATTATAACTTTACCTGTGGAATTTAATGCAAGTAGAAGAGCAGGAAAAGAAATAGATGCAATGCATTTAGCAAATTCCGAAGAAAAATCTGGTATTAAAAAAGTTCTTGTTAGTGCTGCACTTACTTATGTAGCAGGTGTACTTACAAGTGCTTTACAAATTTTAAGACTTTTATTAATTGCAAGCAGTGATAGAGATTAATTACCATAATAGGTAATTTTTTCTTTACAATAAAAATGTAAACTAGTAATTTGAATAAATTTATGATAATATTTTTATAGAGTAAAGGGTGAGCATGTGTGAATAATTATATTGACATTGAAAATAAAGATAAATCTATAACAAAAGCCTTTATTATGGGAATGAAGCATTCAAAAAAATATGGCTATGATTTTCTTGCTTGTATTGTTAAAACTAAAGTAGTAATGTATGCCATAAAAAAAGTTAATGATAATTTTTATAAATATGATATAAATAATCCAGTTGTTATAAGTAATTTAAATAATGAATTTCAAGATGAAAATAACAAATATTTAGATACAAATATATTACCAAAAGTATTAAAACATTATAAATAGTTTTAATATTTTTTTATATACAAATCAATAAATTTTTTGTTATAATATTGTTACCAAGGGAGGTTTAAAATGAAAATATTTGTTGGTTGTTCATCAAGCGAAAATATAGATGAAAAATATTTAAAAGGAAGTAAAGAATTACTAGATTTAGTTTTAAAAGATAATGATTTAGTTTTTGGTGCGTGCAATAAGGGAATAATGGGATTAGCTTATGATAGTGCTATTAGTCAAGGAAGACAAGTGATAGGTATATGTCCTGAAGCTTATAAAGAAGATTTTAAATTACTTAATTGTACCAAAGAAATAGTAACTAATTCTGTTTCAGAACGAACTAATAAATTAATTGAGGAAAGCGATATATTATTATTCTTACCTGGTGGTATTGGAACTTATTTTGAATTATTTAGTGCAATTGAGGGAAAAAGATGTCACGAATTTAATAAATTAATTATTCTTTTTAATTCAAATGGCTTTTTTGATAAATTTAAAGAAATGTTGATTGAAAATTATGAAAATGGATTTTTAAAGGAATCTGATTTAAAAAATGTTATTATAACTGATAATGCTCATAATGTAATGAGTAATATTAAAGCATATGAAAATCCTGATTCTATGGAAGCTAGTTTTGAATATGGAATATTTCTTATAGAGGATTCTTTAAAAGAGTTACAATCTGGTCAACATTCTCGTCGTTATAGTCCACTTTTTGATAAATATAATGATGCAATATCTGTAATTGAGTATGAAGTTGCAAAACAAAGAAGTGAAAATAAAGATACAAATGATTTTTATAAAGTTCAATGCGACAAATTATCATATTTATATCACAAATTAACAATGGAATATTTAATGGCTAAAAAAATTCTTGGTACAAGAAAAGAAAAAAAGCAAGCTGAAAAAATACTTGATACTTTATCTGGTAAAAATGATGATTTAGATAATGATAAAAATAATGGTGATAATCCATTATCAAGAAAAATTAAACTTTAATTACAAAATAAAAATATTAAGACTTTAATAGTTTTAATATTTTTTTATATACAAATCAATATATTCCTCGAGAGTTAAATCATTTTCATAAATAATTTTAGCATTATCTTTACCAACATACCTAATATGCCAATTTTCAAATTCATAACCAGTTATATTTTCTTTACCTTTAGGAAATCTAATTATAAAACCAAATTTATAAGCATTTTGACTTAATATTTTATAGTCTTCCTCAGTAAGTCTTACATCAGATTTAATAGCAATGTTTTTTAAATCAATTGATAGAGCAGTTTGATGTTCAGAATAACCTGGCCTTGCGGAAAATGTATCAGCACTTTCTGTACCATAATTTTTTACATAATTATCATATAAAGTTTTTTGAAATGTTTCACCTCTATAAGCTGTTGTAGGAAGAAGCTGTAAATCAAAGTTATCTTTTAAATACTGTTGAAGTTCTAAAAAATTTTCTTTGGCTATCTTTTTCATTGGAACATTATTTCCATAAGCTCCTTTTACATAATCTAAATCTTTTGGAATATAACCACTTGGTAAATAGTTATATTTATTTACTAAAACTAAAATGTCATCAATATTTTTAACTTCATTTGCATTTTCATAAAACTTATAATCTAAATTTAAATTTACATAAGTAACCGCTTTTTTTATATCAATATTATTTTTTTCTTTATAATCTATATATCTTTGATAGTTATCTACATTAAAATTTTTTATATTATAAAAATCTTTTATATCAATATAATCAATATTTTTAAGCTTATTTATGTTTTTATCACTTAATGAAAATATATAATTTATTTCAACACCAGAGTAACCTTTGGGTAAAAAGGTGGTAAGTACCATACTAAAATTTTCCTGATTATCAAATTTTATTTTATCATATTCATCTTTATATTTTTCATCATATATTCCATTTAAATAAACATATTCAAGTGTTTTTGAACTATATTCCTTAAAGGCATTTTTACTTTTATTAGTTTCTAAATAAATACCTAATCCTAACATAATAATAATTAATATAAATAATATTTTTTTCTTCATATTATAAGTATATTATAAAATAATTCAAATTAAAAGTATAAAAAAACTAGAAAATATTTTGATTATTTGCTAGTTTCCTGATCATCAGTAATAGACTTTATTAATTCATCAACATTATTAAAAACTTTTCTTTTTCCAGACTTAATTTCATTTTCAATTATTATACTTTCTTTTAAAGCTTTCTCAAGTTCTTTACTTAAAGTTACATTATAAATAATTGGCTTATTTGCTAGTTCCTTTTTATATTCATTTTTGCTAGTTAACATATCATAAATAATACTTGCTTTAATATCTAGTTTATAAATAATAGATTTTTTATCGGGCTTAAGTGGAATATTAATATCTTTTTTAATACTATTTAAATACTTTTTACCATTTTGACTTAAACCAATTATATTTAAATAAGTAATTTTTTCTTTAGTATATTCTTTTTTTATTCCAAGTAAAATATGAATAAGCATTCTGTTAAGTTTGTTATAAGTATATTTTTTTGATTTTAATACTTTTAAAAGTTCTTTCATACTATTAACATTTTGAATATTATTTTTTAGCATATTATATAAGTTTATATCTACATCTAAAATATCAGATATATTATCATTAAGAATTGTAATTTTAATTAGATTAAATAATAAAGTTTCATCATAAGTACATATTTTTTCTTTTGAAAGAGTAGGTAAATGTTTTGATATATCAATATTATCCTTTATTTTTTGTCTTATATTCGAAGCACTAACAATATCTTCACAAGAGGCAGTATCTAAATAATTATTAGTTCTTTGAATAGTTTCTGCTTTAATATTAAAACTATTTTTGATAATTGATTTTATATAACATATTCCTAAAAGATCATTAGAATTATATGTAAATGATTCATTTATAACTTTACTAAGGGCAGTAGGGTAATTCATACCACTTTTTAGAGTCTCTTTTAAATCTTCGCTTTCATCAAGTTCTAGAGACTTTTTAGCAAGTAATGTAAGTTTATCTATATCATTTGTTTCACTACCAAAAATAATTCTGTTAACTTTTAAATAGTTAAGTAATTTAATAGAGATATCAGCAAAAGTATCAGCACTTTGAACTCCGTATAAAGTAGGTAGGCTTATTACTATATCAACTCCATATTCTAAAGCTAAAAGCGTTTTATCATATTTTGATATAATTGAAACTTCGCCCCTTTGTAAAAAGTATCCATTAAGTACTAAAACAAGTAAACTATTTGGATATTTTTCTTTAATTTTATTGATATGGTACAAATGACCATTATGTAGCGGATTATATTCCGCGATTAAACCTATTATTTCCATGAACTTAATATATAAAATATTTGCATATTTGTCAAATTATATTTATAATAATTGTGAAAGGAGAAGTTATGATTATATGTGTATGTGGACCAACTGGAATAGGTAAAACAAGACTTTCAGAAACTATTGCGGAAAAATATAATGCTATAGTAGTTAATGCTGATGCAACGCAAATTTATAAAGAACTTGATATTGGTAGTGCTAAAATAACTAAAGAAGAAATGGGAGATAGAAAACATTTTTTATTTGATATAGTAAGTCCAAATGAAGAATATAGTGTAAGTGATTATCAAAATGATGCAAGAAATATTTTAAATAAATATAAGGATAAAAATATAGTTATTGTCGGAGGAACAGGACTTTATATAAAAGCTTTATTATACGATTATAAATTTGAAGAAATGCATAAAAATAATTATGATGATTTAACTAATGATGAACTTTTTGCTTTAGCAAATAAAAAAGATCCTAATCATAACTTACATAAAAATAATCGAGTAAGATTAATAAACTTTTTAAATCGTGAAAATAATGAAACTAATAAAGATGTTCCTATATATGATGCAATATTTATTGGCCTTACATGTGATAGAGATGTTTTATATGATAGATGTAATAAAAGGGTAGATAAAATGTTTGAAAATGGGCTTTTAAATGAAGTAAAAACTTTATATTCAAAATATCCAGAAAGTAATATTTTAAAAAGAGCAATTGGTTATAAAGAAATAATAAAGTATTTAAATGGTGAAATACAGTTAAATGAGGCAATTGAATTAATTAAGAAAAATACTAGACATTATGTAAAAAGACAATATACTTGGTTTAATAATCAATTACCAGTTAATTGGTTTAATACTGTTTTCGAAGACTTTTCTAAAACTGAAAATGAAGTTATTAATTTTATTCAAACAAAAAATAAAGATTGATTTCTTTATTTTTTTAGTTCAATAATTTTATCATTAAATTCTAAATAATAATTTTTATCAAAGTTATGTTCTTCGATTTCTACTTTACCAGAATCAACTTCCATAAGTGACTTAGTATCAATTAAAAAGTATTTATGATATAAATAATCTTTACCATCATCACTAACTGGATCATCCCAAGTTAAGTCTAAATGTAAAAATTTTCCATCAAGATTTACTGCATTCCAAATATGACCATTCGAAGAACTTTTAGAACTTTTAGTGGTAGCTATTTTATAGTTTGGAATATCTAACTTTGTTAAATAAATAGCCATTAAATCTGTATATCCATTACAAGTTGCATATCCCTCGAATAAAGGTCCATATGCAATATAAGATAAATATTTACTATCTCCATTTTTATTTCTTTCAACATCATATTTTGCATTATTTATTATATAATCATGTAATACCTTAATCTTTTCATAATTTGTCATATTATCATTTACAAGTTCTTTTAACAAAGAGTTTGTTTTATTTTCAATTTTTTTGATTTGCTCTTTATTATATAAATAATTTATTTCAATAGTTATTTCACCAGACTCCATTATACTTGTTTTAATATTTGTAAAACTATTATAGGGATGAACATAATTATTTATATGAGTAAGAGTAATATCATCTTTAGAAATGTTTTCTACATCATTAATACATTTTTCATATTCACTAGGACAATAAAATGTAAAAAAGTCCCATCCATAATTAATAGTAGTGTAGATTATTTTTAATAAATCGTTATAGGAATATGGTACAAAGCTATCAGTATTTTGAATAAAAATAAAGTTATCATTTTTGGCATATTCATTTTTATCTTTTATAATTACCTCTTGATTACCAGTAATTTTTTTGGCAATAAAATCACTAATGTAATTTGATTTATATGATATAACTAATAATAATAATGCGCATATAATGCTAATAATAAATTTCTTCATAAGAATATTTTAACAAAAAAATATAAATAAAAAAAGCAGTTTTTATTAACTACTTCATATTTTTGATTTTTAATGATAATCTTGATTTTTGTCTATCAGCAGTATTTGCTTTAATTAAGCCTTTACTTAATGCATTATCGCATGCTTTTTGAAAATCTTTATATAACTTAGAAGCGCCTTCTTTATCTTCAGCGGCAATTAATTTTTCTATATCTTTGATTAAATTTTTAACTTTAGCTTTTGCTTCATGGTTATTATCAGTTTTTTTTGCGATAACTTTAATTGCTTTTTTTGAACTTTTGATATTTGCCATAATTTTTCTTCCTTCCTTTTTGCATAACTATTTTATCAAATGTTTTAGTAACTTTCAAGCACTTTTGTGTTAAAAGGTTAGATTTATGATATTTTTGATATCAAAATTTGTGCTACTTGATATTTTACTGATAATTTGGTAAAATACTTGTAGCCAAGAAAACTTTATAGAAAAGAGTGATAATTATGTGTAAAATAAAAATTTTTGGTTTGGGCGGTTTAAATGAAAATGGAAAAAACTGCTATGTTGTCGAGGTTGATAACGATATATTTGTTTTTGATGCTGGTTTAAAATATGCTACAGGTAACCTTTTGGGAATTGATTATATAATACCTGATTTTAGTTATTTAATAAAAAATAAGAAAAGAATTAAAGGTGTATTTATAACTCATGGTCATCAAGAAAATATGGGAAGTGTAGTAGATTTATTAAATCAAATTCCAACACTTAAAATATATGCAACAAAATTTACTAAGTTTTGTTTAATGGAAGATGGTGTAAACGAGGAAAGTATTATTGAAATAAAAGCTCACAAAAAGATAAATTTTGGAGTTTGTTCAATATTTCCAATTGAAATGTCACATTCAATTCCAGATGCAGTAATGTATGTTTTAAATACTCCAGATGGGGCAGTTTGTTATACTGGAGATTTTACAATAGATCCTGCGATGATGGGACATTATGAAATGGATTTAGGAAAAATTGCTTACATTGGTAAACAAGGTGTACTTGCACTTTTATGTGAATCAATATTTTCTGAAAATCCAGGACATACTTCACCAAAACATAAACTAGAATCATTTTTCAAAGATATTATAAAACATAATGAAAAAAGAATTATTTTTAGTGTATTACCAGATCATTTATATACTATTGAGGAAATATTTAATGCTTGTGCAAATACTCATAGAAAAGTAATTGTTATGGGTAAAAAACTTCAAAATATGATTAACTATTCAATTGAAAATAAATATCTAACTGTCGAAGAGGGAATTATCGGTGATTTAGGTAATTTAAAAGATAGTAATGCAATCGTTCTTATTAGTGATGATAGAGCAAATCCTTATGCAAATATTAATAAGATATTTACTGGTTATGATAAATTTGTAAATTTACTTGCTACCGATACTATTGTTTTTGCTGAACCTAAATATGATAGTAGTGAAAAGTTATTTGTTAAAATAGAAAATGAACTTGCAAAATATGGTTGTAATGTTATTGATATTCCTAAAAATTATTCAATTCTTCAACATGCTTCAAAAGAGGATTTAATGCTTATGATAAAACTTGTTAATCCTACATATTATATGCCTGTAAAAGGAGATTATCGTTATATGGTAGGTAATGCAAATGTTGCTTCTTCATTAGGAATTAGTAATGAAAATATCATTTTAAAACAAAATGGTGATATTGTTAATATTGATGATAAAGTACTTCAAGATAAATTTGAACATTTTAATGTTGATGATATATTTATTGATGGAAAAAGTTCTGATGATATTGGCGATTTAGTTATTAAGGATAGAGAAGTTTTAGCGGAAAATGGAATAGTTTTAATTAGTGCAACTGTATCTAAAAAAGAAAAAGTTCTTTTGGTAGGTCCTGAAATAGTTACTCGTGGATTTATTTATGTTAAAGATTCTAAAGAAATGATCGAGGAAATTAAAAAAATATGTGAAAAAGTTATTAATGATAATATAACTCCAAAATATGTTGATTATAATTTAATTAGATCTCAAATAAGAGAGGAATTAGGAAAATACCTATACGAAGAAACTGAATGTAAGCCAATGATTATTGCAGTTGTTCAAGAAGTTTAAATATGAAAACTAGTTATAATTTTTATAATTAGTTTTTTTTATGTCTTAATTTTTATATTCATATAAAAAATGTAAAGTAATTTACACAAAAATATATGTAAATAAACTGTAAAGAGAAATAACAAAAAGTGTCAAAAAAATGTAAAATTTTAACTTTTTTTAAGAAATTTAACAAAAAAAGGAGGAAATCAGAAATTTTTCGGTAATAAATATATATGAAAGGAGAAAAAAGAATGAAAAGAAAAATTATCATTGAGTGTCAAAAAGATGTAAAGGACTGTGGACCTTGTTGTTTGTCATCAATAATTAAATTTTATGATGGTTATGTTCCTCTTGAAAAAATCCGTATGGATACATTTACTTCTTATGAAGGCGTAAGTGCATATCATATACTTAAAGCTGCTGAAAAGTATGGATTTGATGGTTTTGTCAAAAAAAGTAATAACAAGAATTTGTCAGAAATTATTTTACCTGCAATAGTGCATGTTATTTACAAAAATGGGTTAACACATTTTATGTGCCTTTATGAAATTAAAGGTAATAATTACATACTTATGGATCCAAGTAAAGGTAAAATAAAAATGGCAAAGTCTGATTTTGATGAAATCTTTTCTGGAGTATTTATAGAACTATTTCCTAAAAATAAAATTATATTATTGGAAAAGAGTAATAGTATTTATAATCTTTTCTTTAAAATAATTCTAGATAATAAGAAACTTTGTATAAATACACTTCTTTGTAGCATACTTCTTACAATTTTTACAATTAGTTCTGGTTTTTATTATAAGATTATAAATGAGATGCTAGCAAATAATTATTATGAAAATAAAATCAAATTAATAATATTTCTCTTTTTAATCTTAATGCTTTTAAAAGTAGTATTTAATTACTTTAAATCATATTATGAAAATCATATTAATAAAAATATTGACATTAGTATTTATGATAATTATATAACTCATTTATTTAATCTACCTTTCAATGTTATTTCTTCACGCACAACAGGAGAAATAATGACAAGGATAAATGAATTATCTAGTATAAAAAATTTATTTTCGGAAATATTTATATCTTGTTTTTTAGATTTATTTATAGCTTTTACAGCATTTTGTGTACTATGTTTTATAAATATTCGTCTTACAATAATATTATGTATAATTATGCTTGTTTATATATTATTTAGTTTAATGGTAAATCCATATCTATATAAAAGAATAAGAAAAAATATTGATTATCAAACTGAGTTTAATAGCACATTAATTGAAAATATAAATATGATGTGTTCAATAAAAAATCTTGATAAGGTCAAACCAGTATTAAATCACATCGAAGAAAAAAATTCTAATTTAATTTTTGATAATTATAGATTTTTAAATTTCATTAATTTCATTCAATTCATTCAAAGCTTTATTTTAGAGAATGCTGAATTCATAATTACTGTAACTGGGGTGTATTTAATAATTAAAAATAATTATTCCTTACTAAGTTTAATTACTTTTAACATGATAATGTCTTATTTTAAAGAGCCAATTAAAAGGTTTGTTGATTTATTTCCTAAATACAATTTTTTTCGAGCGTCCTTTAGGAAGGTCTGTGATTTTGTCGATATTAAGCAGGAAGACCTAGGTAAATTAGAAGATTTTCAAAGTGGTGATATTAAAATAAATAATGTAAGTTTTTCCTATAACGATTTTAATTTAATTTTAGATGATTACTCTTTAGTTATAAAGCAAAATGAAAAAGTTATGATTAAAGGTCAAAGTGGTAAAGGTAAATCCACGTTATGTAAATTATTAAATCGTTCATTAGAATTAAATAATGGTTCTATTTTAATCGGAGAGAAAAACATTAATGATTATAGTTTAAAAACTATTCGAAATAACATTATTTATGTTGGTCAAAAAGAATTTTTATACACGGACACAATTAAAAATAATATTATGTTTTATAATGATGATTTAGAAACGTTTGATAAAGTTTGTAAGATATGTTTAATAGATGAAATAGTTGAGAAAAGAAAGTTTAGATATGATTTTGGAGTTTGTAATGACTCATCAAATATTTCTGGAGGTGAAAAGCAAAGAATTATCTTAGCAAGGGGACTTATGAATAATTTTGAGGTACTAATATTAGATGAAGCCCTTAGTGAAACAGATTATGAAATGGAAGCAAAAATAATTAAAAATATTTTGAAATCATATCCCGATAAAACCATTTTATACATTTCCCATAAAAAGCAAGATAATTTATTTGAAAGAGTCATAGAGATTGGAGGTAAAAATGAATTACTATAAATTAAAAAATATTAAATATAAAAATAACACATTAATTATTATATTTTTTGGAATTGTCGGCATATTATTATTCTTGCTAATATTTTTACAAAGCTATGATAATTTTGTAACTTATGCAAGTTTTAATGGAAAAAATTTTATCATACCAGTAAAACTTGAAAACTCTGATATAATTAGCAAGGCAAATATTTTAAAAATTGATGATAAAACTTATAATTTTAGTATTTCAAGTATCTCTGAAATTTTTAATGAAAATTATATTAATTATCAAAATTATGAAATAACTGTACCTGTAAAGTTTAGAAATAATGAAGTAAAGAAAATAACATTTTATTATAAAAAAGAAAGAATGATTAAGAAAATTCTTAAATTAATTCTTTAGAAAGGAGAAAGCAATGCAAAATTTAAACGCAAATGAATCAATTAAATATGTTGGTGGTGCAAAATTTACAATTGGACTTGTTAGTGCTTTAGCATTTATTACATCATTTATTTTAGGCGTATTTGATGGATATTTTAATCCAAAGGCTTGCAATAAAAGATAAAATGGTGTTAAATAAGAATGAAAGCATTTTATATGTTGGTGGAGCGGGTATTTCCGCAGCATTAATAACTGCCATTGGAAGATTTGCAATAGCAATTTATGGTTGGGGTCAAAACTTTGGCTCAACCTTAAGAAGATATTTTAGCCATACAAGTTGCTAAAATTCTTGTCAAAGAATGTGGTAGGTGTTATAATATGTGTAGCTATTGAAGGGAGGGATATGATGACAAAGGTAGTAGTTCAAAATGGTAATGTTGATCTTGCTTTAAAAAAGTTTAAAGCAAAATTTGCTCGTAGTGGCGTCCCTTCAGAACTTAAGAAGAGAAAATGCTATGAAAAACCAGGCGTTAAAAGAAGAAATGAAAAGAAAGAAAACATTAAAAATTCACGCCGTAGAAACCATAATTAAGGAGGCTATTTATGGAAAATCAAATTGATAACGATTTAAAATTAGCTTTAAAAAGTGGTGATAAATTTACTTTATCAGTATTAAGAATGCTAAAAAGTGAGATTATAAATGAAAGCCGTAAAGGTTCAATTCATACTCTTACTGATGATGAAGTCCTTAAAGTAATCAAAAAAGGTGTAAAAACTAGAAAAGATTCAATCGAGGAATATAAAAAATATGGCAAACTTGATACTGTAAATGAACTTGCCAAAGAGGTAGATATATTAAATAAATACTTACCACAGGAAATGAGTGAGGAAGAAATAATAAAGATTGTTAATGAAGTTTTCGAAGAACTTAAACCAAGTTCAATGAAAGATATGGGAAATCTTATGAAAGTTATTTCTTCGAAGATAACAAATGCTGATATGTCACTTGTTAGTAAAATTGTTAAGGATAAATTATTAGGTTAATTTATCCTTTTTATTTACAAATAAAATATCAAGTGATACAATATACTTACTATGGAGGAAATATGATAGAAATTAAAAATGTAAGTAAATCATATAATGGAAAAACAAAAGCACTAGATAATGTTTCATTTAAAGTACCTAATGGAAAAATATTTGCTTTTATAGGTCACAATGGAGCAGGCAAAACAACACTTATTAAAATGATAATGGGTATTTTAGACTTTGATGAGGGAGATATTTTAGTCGAGGGTAAAAGTATAAAAGATAGTCCTATTGAATGTAAAAAAGTAATGGCATATTTACCAGATAATCCAGATCTTTATGAAAATATGAAAGCTATAGATTATATAAACTTTGTATGTGATATGTATGATGTAAGTAGTGAAATTAGAGAAAAAAATATATTGAAATATTCTCGACTTTTAGAAATGGACAAAAATTTGAATGATGAAATATCTTCGTTTTCTCATGGAATGAAACAAAAAATTGCTTTGATATCAGCACTTTGTCACGAACCTAAAATTTTAGTAATGGATGAACCTTTTGTTGGTCTTGATCCAAAAGCTGTTTTTGATATGAAAAAGATAATGAAAGATATGGTAAATGAGGGAAAGATAGTTTTTTATTCAACCCATATTCTTGATGTAGCGGAAAAACTTTGTGATGAAGTTGCAATTATTAAAAAAGGTAAACTTATAAAATGTGGAACTATGAAAGAAATTAAGGGCGATGAATCACTTGAAGAAGTATTCTTAGAACTAGGTGAATGATGAAAAAAATATATTCTTTAATTAAGGCATCATTAAGTGAGGGAATGAGTTTATTTAAATTAAAACAAATTGATAAACAAAGTAATATAAGAAAAAAATTATTTCCAGTTTTTCTATTTTTAATTGTTATGTATGGGATAGGAACATATGCCTATTTAATTGCTAAACCTCTTTCTAAAATAGGACTTACTCATATAATGCTTTCGATGATGATTATGTTTGTTTCACTTTATACAATAATCGAAGGTTTTTATAAAGCACAAGGTATGCTTTTTGATTGTAAAGATAATGATATGTTACTTTCAATGCCATTGAATAAAAAAACAATTTTCTTTGTAAGAATGTTTAAATTTTATTTATTTCAACTTATGTATGATAGTTTATTTATTTTACCAGCATTTATAATTTATGCTTATTTTGAAAGTCCAGGAATAAACTTTTATTTAATGTCTTTAGTAATGCTTATTTTACTTCCTATTATTCCTTTGATAGTCGCATCTTTTATAGGCTATATAATAAAACTTATTTCTGTAAATTTTAAAAAATCCAAAAATGTTCAAACAATAATTTCAATGTTACTTCTTATAAGCATATTTTATTTTTCATTTAATATGGAAAGTTTAGTAAATAATATGGTTAATAAAGCGAATATGATTAATGATGTAATTACTAAGATATATTATCCAATAAATTTATATTTGTCATTGATTAATAAATTTGATGTTTTAAAACTTTTAAAATTAATTCTAATTAATATTGTCCCTTTTATTATTTTTATTTATTTAGGTTCAATATACTACTTTAAAATTATCTTTAAATCTAAGAAAAGTGATATAAAAAAAAGTAGTAGGACATTAACTTTCAAAAGAAAAAATATAATATTTTCACTTACAAAAAAAGAAATGAAAACTTATTTTGGTATTCCAGTTTACATAGTAAATACATTATTTGGAATGGTATTAATGATTATATTAACTATATTACTTTGTACAAATGTAGATAAATTTATTTCACTTTTACAATCTAGTTCAGATATAGTTATAACACCAAATCTTATTAATAAATATGCACCAATATTTTTTATGGAAATGATTTTATTTACGGGTTTTATGACACAAATTACTTGTTCATCAATTTCCCTTGAGGGTAAAACATTTAATATTTTAAAAAGTTATCCAATAAATGAAAAAAAGATTTTTATATCAAAAGTTTTATTTAGTTTATTTTTAACTATTCCAATTATTCTTTTATGTAGTTTAATCTTTTTAATAAACTATAAAGTTAAATCAATCTATATAATTTATATATTACTATTTTCTTTTTTAACACCACTTTTTTCTGCACTATTAGGTCTATTTATTAATTTAAAATATCCTAAACTTAAATGGAATAATGAAACTGAAGTTGTTAAACAAAGTACAAGTACTATGATTTGTACATTTACTGGAATGGGACTTTTCTTTATAAGTTTATTTATAACTATAAAATTTATAAATAATATAAATGTTGTTATGTTAATTCAAATTATTATTTTAATTATTACTAATATAATATTATGGTTATTATTATCAACGATAGGTGTAAAAGAGTTTCGTAAGTTAAATTATTAATGTAAACAAAATGTGAATATAGAAAAATATATTTACATTTTTTTAATATTTGATAAAATCAAAATAGGAAAGAGGTTTGTGATATGAAAGAGGAAACTAATAAAAGTAAGATTATATTTATAACAGCACTAGTATGTATAGCATTATGTATACCGATTGGTATAATTTTAGGAAGAACATTACTAGGTAAAAATGAAAGTAATAAAACAAATAATAATGTTGTTAATAAACAAAATATTGTTGATAAAAATTCTAATGAATATAAAGAAGCTGAAAAAGTATTAAATTCTTTTGAAAAGGAATTTAAAATATCTTATAAAAATTTATATAATGGTAACTATAATATAAAAAATATTTCTGATGAAGATAAATTAAAATCAGTAATTAAACTTATGGAAAATGATGGCTTAATTAAGGGTTCTTGTGAAAAAGATAGAGATATAATAACTTATGATAAACTTAATGAATATTTAAATAGTTTTAATTCAAAAGTATTAAATATAGAGTCAAATGAAAAATATAATGAAGATAAAATTAAAGGATTAACTAAACAATATACAAATAATGAAGTAATTTCATTAGATTATTATAGTATTACATTGAAAAATAATGGACTAGATATATCTATGCCTTGCACAGAAACTGATAAAATAAAAGCTAGTGATAGGATAATAAAGGTAGAAAAAGAAAATAATAATTATATAGTTTATGCAAAAATATTTTTTAATAATGCTAATTTTATATACAAAGATTATGCTGGAAAAAATGTAATTTATGAAGCCACTATAGAAAATAACTTTATAGTCGATAATAATTTAGATAAGTTTGATACTTATAAATATACATTTAAAATAGATAATGGAAATTATTCATTTGTATCTTTAGAAAAAATTAAATAGTGCTTAAAAACACTATTTTTTTTATTATTTTTTTTGTATAATAATGGTATGAAAGAATATAAGAGAAGAAGCGTATTTATAATTTATTTTTTATCATTTTTGTATATGGAATTTGTCTATAGATTTTTATTATACAAAAAAGTTTTTGTGTTATCTAATATTAATATGATTATTTTTATACTAGGATATAGTATTTTAATGTATGTTTTAACAAGAATTTTTAGTGAAAAACTTAATAAATTTATATTTTATTTTACATTTGTGTTCTGGTCTTTATGGTTTTCTGCACAATATGTTGTAAAGGGATTTTTTGACTTTTATATTTCTTTTTCAGTACTTCAAATTGCTGATCAAGTTACTTCATTTTTAGGTAAAGCAGTTATTGAAACTGTAAAAAGACTTCCTGGAATAATTCTTTTATGCATACCTTTAATTTTAGTAATTATTTTTAAAAGAAAAATTTATTTTAAAAGAACTAATGGTTATAAAATTGGTATGGCTTTAATAATGTTATTATTTTCTGGTATTGGATATGTTTATTCACTTAATATTGGTAAAGAAAAATCATTTAGTCCCTATGAACTATTTTATCATGTAAATAATCCTGCGCTTAATATCGAGAAAGAGGGTATTATTAATACATTTTTTATTGATAGTTATCGTTTTATATTTGGTTTCGAAGAAAAAATATATGATAATAATGAAGAAAAATATGTTGAAACAAATTATGAACCTAATACATTAGACATTGATTTTGATTCATTACTTAATGATTATGCTGGTAATAATAAAGTTACAACTTTAACAAATTATATTAAAGATAAATATACTTATCAAAATGAATATACAGGTAAATTTAAGGGTAAAAATTTAATTTTATTTATGGGAGAAAGTTTTAATGAAATAGCTGTAAGAAAGGATATTACCCCAACTTTATATAAATTAGCAAATAATGGTTTTGTATTTTCTAATTATTATACTCCAACAATATATTCGACTATAGGTGGAGAATTTCAAGAATTAACTGGATTATATGCAAATTTTTCTTCATTAAAAGCATTTAGAAATGGTACTAATTCTTTTCCTTATGGAATAGGTAATTTATTTAAAAATGAAGGTTATAATGTTTATGCATATCATAATAATTCTTATGCTTTTCAAGATAGAAATGTTTATTTAAAAACTTTAGGTTTTGATAATTTTTTAGCATGTTATAATGGACTTGAAAAAAGAATTAATTGTCGTACTTGGCCTCAAAGTGATGTAGAAATGATTGATTCAACCACTAATGATTATATTAATAGTGATAAACCTTTTATGGTATTTTATGCGACTGTATCTGGTCATGCAGGTTATAGTTTTTCAGAAAATGCGATGTCAAGAAAACATAAAGAGGAAATTGAAAAATTTAATTTAGGTTATAGTGAAGGACCACTTTCTTATTTAGCCGCAAATATGGAACTTGATGATGCTTTAGAAAGTTTAATAAATAAGTTAAAAAATGCTGGTAAACTAGAGGATACAGTAATTGCTTTAGTCGGAGATCACTATCCATATGAACTATCAATTGACGAAATAAACGAAATTTCTAGTTATAAAAAGGATGCTAAAATTGAGGTAAATCATAGTAAATTTATTTTATATAATAGCGCTATGGAAAATGTTAATATATCAAAAGTTGGTAGCTCAATTGATGTACTTCCGACAATATATAATTTATTTAATTTAAAATATGATTCAAGACTTATTATTGGTACAGATTTATTAAGTACAGGCGATGGCCTTGCAATGTTTGATAATCGTTCTTGGGTTACTGATAAAGGAACATACTTTACCGCTACCGGAGAGTTTATTAAAAAAGGTGATGTAAGTGATGACTATGTTAATAAACAAATGCAAATAGTTAATAATAAAATTAATTTAAGTAGTTATTTTATGGATACAAACTATTATAATATTGTAAGTAATTATGTTAAATGACTTGTAAAAATATTATAAATTTGATAAGATTAATTAAGAATAGAGAGGATTATCTATGAGTGAAAAAGATAAATTAAAATCACAAGTTTATTTAATAATTTTCATATTTATATTTTTAATGATTGTGATAACTGGTGTTTATGCATATTACATAACAAAGGATTTTAAATATGGTTCTTTTGATGTTGATGTTAAAACAAAAGGCGTTGATACTTTAAAAATTAAAAGTGGAAATGATATAAATATTAATGTAAATGATCATAATTTTATTAAAGATGTTGGAAAATCAATTACTGGAGAAACTTCAATAGATGTAAATCTTGATACTACTAAAGAAAAAATAAAATATTGTTATGATGTTTATTATGAAGCACCTGAATATGAAGTATTTAAATATAGTAATTACCCCAATAGTGAACTTTCTTTGAATGTATATTCTAAAGTGAATGATGAAGAGGAAAAACTTCTTATAGAAAATATGGATATAACAACAGTAACAGGAAAAGTAAATATTCCAATAAATTTAAATATTGATAATTATGAACATAGTATAGATACAGTAAAAAGAGTAAATAAAAATATTAAGTATATAGCAAAAGTTACTTATAATTATTTTAAAGATGTTGATCAAATAGTTAATAATGGTGCAAATTATAAAGCTAAATTTAATATAGATAATGTAAGAGAGTGTAAATAACACTTTCTTTTTCTCATTATGGACTTTTTATAAGAAATTTTGTATAATTTTATTGGTGATAGAAATGAAAGCATTATTGTTAACATTATTAACAGGAATATTTTTCTTAATTGGTATTTTTATAAATAAATTATTTAAATCAAATAAATTGGTCGAGGCTTTTTCTATTGGGATGTCTTTTATAGTTCTTTTTAATATTATCTTTTTTGATATAGTTCCAGAAATAAAAGAATTTTTTGATTTTAAATATTTTTTGATAGTAATTCTTGGCTTTTCACTTCTTAAAATTCTTGACTTTTTTGTGCCAGACCATAATCATCATCATAAAGAAAAACTTGATAATATAAAAGAACATAATAATCATCAAACTCATTTAGGCGTTATAACAATTCTTGCTTTACTATTACATAATATAATTGAAAATATGGTTTTATATAATATAACTTTAGGAAGTTTTAAGACTGGTCTAGTTTTATGTTTAGGAATAGGACTACATAATATTCCTTTAGGATTTCAAATTGAAAGTGGTTTAAAAGGTAAAAATAAATTTAAAGTTTTTATCCTTACAATGTCTGGATTTATCGGTGGACTAATATGTTATTTCTTTAAAAGCATTCCTCTTTATATAACAAATTATTTATTATCATTTACTTTAGGAATGCTTATCTATTTATGCTTTTTTGAACTTCTTAAGGAGTTATTTGTTAATAGAAAAAATAAAGGTACTTATTTTGGTATAGGACTTGGAATAATACTTGTTATTATTTTACACATTTTATAAAGGAGAATTATGAAGAAGGTTGTAATATTTGGTGGAGCAGGAAGTATTGGCTTATCATTAATTAAATATTTACTTTCCGAAGGTAAATATGAGATTACTGTTGTTGATTTAAAAAATAAAGAAACAATTAAGAGATTAAAAAGATATAAAAAAAGAGTTAATATTATTTATTCTGATTGTTTTGATCGTGGCCTTATTGATTTTTTAATTAAAACTCATGATTATGTAATTAATTTAGCATCATGCATATTACCTCTTGCAAATTATAAAGAGGATCTTGCTAATAAAATAGAGTATGGTGTTACTGAAAATATTATTAAAGCAATTACTTATTATAATCCTAATTGCACTTTAATTTATGGTAGTAGTACAAGTATTTTTGAAAATTTAGATACATATTATAACAAAGCAAAGATTAAAACTGAAAAGCTTGTTACAAGTAAATGTAAAAATTATGTTATTGTAAGATTTCCTTTGGTACTTTGTGATTTAACATGTGAACCATTTATTTATACAGTTAAAAAGGATAATTTAGTATCATGTATTACTAAAGAAGATGGTGCATATGCAGTATGTAAAATTTTAGATAATTTAGATAAAGTAAATAAAAAAGAAATTAATTTAGGTAATATTGAGTGTAAATACGAAGACATACTTAATAATATTTTAAAATATCATGGACTTTCATTTAACTATATTTTATCAAGAATATTTTTAAGTAAAGATATGTCTTTTCCAATACTTAATGATTCAAAAAAATATGAAAAGATTTTAGAGTATTCAAGTGATTCATTAGATAGCTATTTTATGAGACAAAAACGAAGAAGTAGACATAGAAAAATTAATATTTTACTAGGTAAATTCATACTTTTAATTAAGAAAGGAAGGTAGTATGGTAGGACTTGCATTAGCTGGAGGGGGAGTTAAAGGTAGTTATCAAATTGGAGCTTATATGGCCTTTAAAAAGTGTCATATTAAATTTGATGGTGTATGTGGAACCTCAATTGGTTCATTTAATGCTGCAATGATTGCTGCAGGAAGAGAAGAAGAACTTCTTGATTTTTGGCTTAATGCAGATATTGGTAAAATACTTGGTTATGAAAAAAAATATGTTGATTTAGTTAATAGTGAAAATAAGGATGAATTAGAACTTTTGAAATCAAGTTTTGATAATTTTGTAAATATTATAAAAAATAAAGGAATAAGTATCGAAGGACTTCAGTCTACTTTAAAAGATTTTAATTTAGAACCTGATATTAGAAATAGTAAAATGGATTTTGGACTTATTACTTATAGACTTAAGGATTTTAAACCTTTAGAACTTTTCAAAGAGGATATGAAACAAGGTTCTATAAATAACTATATTATTTCAAGTTGTTATTTACCAGTATTTAAAATGGAAAAACTCGAAGAGGATAGTTATTATTTTGATGGTGGTATTTATGATAATTGTCCTGCGAATATGATGCTTAAAAAAGGTTATGATAAAGTATATCGTGTCGAACTTAAAGGCATGGGTTTTAAGAAAAAACTAATTGATAAAGATAAAGTTATAACAATAATTCCCACAAGAAAACTATCTTCAACATTAACAGTTAATAAAAAAGCAATTACTGAAAATATTCAAATAGGTTATTTTGATACAATAAAAGTTCTTAAAAATTATCCTGGAGAAAGATATATATTTAAAAAAAGTCCTAATTGGTATTATGATTTTGTACTTAAAAATGTTTCTGATAAAGACATATTAAAATATAAAACATTATTTAATGTTAAAGATAATAAGTCACTTGTTATTAAACTTATAGAGTATGCTATGGAAAAAGATGAAGTAACTTACTTTAATATATATAGTTTAAATAAAATGATTAAAAAATATAAAAATAGTAATCAAAAATATGGTATTTATAGAGTAATTAAAGATTTTAAATCTTTTTAAAGATGAACTTACAAAGTTTGCCTTTTTTATTTTTATTTATTTGAATAAATTCATATTATTTTGATGTATAAAAATATATTTTTATAAACTTATAATTTACTTAAAAATACCTATACTAAATATAGGTGTTTTTAAATGGATTATAATAAAATATATATAAATAGTTCAAATATAATAGATAATTTAGAAAGTATGTATTATAAAACAAATAATATAAAATTAAATAATAAGATATTATATGAAATTAATAAATATAAAAAACTTAATGAAATATGTTTAATTAAAAATCCAAATATTAAAGAAAATATAATTCATAAATTATCTAATGATTTCTTATTTATTATAAAATTAAATTTTATAAATGATGAAAATATTGTAAAAAATATTATAGATTTATTTGATGATAATATTAAAAAATTTTCTAGTAGAAAATTTTTATTTTATAAAAATTTACTTGAAAAAAGTAAAATTAATTTTAAATATATTGTTTAGAAATATTTTTTGTGATATTATTTATAATAGGTGAGGGTATGAAGAAAGATACTAATGTGATTATAGTAGTTATTTTAGTTGTTATTTCTTTTGCGTGTCTTTCTGTAGGCACTTCTTATGCATACCTATCAACTGTCTCGGTTGGGGGAACCCAAAATATTACTACGGGGAATTTAAGTGCTAATTTAACTATAAATGGTATGGAAAATGTTGAGATATCTGTGATGAGTGATGAAGAAGGTGTAAATCAAACTACTTATGCAAAAGTAGCTATAGATAAAAATAATCAATATACAGTATTTTATTCTTTAAGTTTAGCATATTCAATGAGTAGTTTACCAAATACAATTACAAAAGATGGTTTATTACCACTTGATTTTATTAAAGTGGCGGTTTTTGCAAGTGATACAGATTCAATAGCAAGTGCTGTTCAAATAAGTGATCCAGTTAAAATTACTGAACTTCCTATGCAAAGTGTAGATACAACTGATCATTATAATGATGAATATATGCTTACATTTAATACTTTTAAAGTGCAATCAGATAAAAAATATTATTTTATTAAAGCATGGCTTGTTCAGGAAACACCATCTGATTTGGATGGAAAATATATTTATTTAGATGCAAATGTTAATCAAGAACCACTTGTTAGTAAGTCATTATATAATTTTACTAACATAAGTGCTATTGATGGAAGTACTACTTTAAGTAGTGGTTATACTATAAAATTACAAAAAGGTGCTATAACTGGAACAACCTCACTTTCTAATGTTCCAACAGGTACTTATCTTTTAGAAGTAGTTTATAATGGAAATACTTATAGTACAACAGTAAAAATAAAAGAAATAGATGATGTAAATACCACTGAGGGAGTATCTACTTTAAGTGGAAAAACTTGTGGTGCAAATGAACCTTTACAAAATTGTGCTTATACATATTACACAACTGTAGATAAATTAATTAGAAAAAATGATATTACTACATATAGCAATGTAAATCCTATAGCATCCTATAATGTACCTAATTCTTATGTTATAGTAGGTAAAGACTCTTTAGGTGTATCAGAAATAAGTGGGTTAAAATTAACACTTAATTCTAGTGATTATTCTATTACTTTGAGTAAATAGTAAAAAAATTTTTACAAATTTACAAAAAGGACTTGATTTATGATTATGATTTGTGATAAATTTATAATAGAAAGGAGATAGGAAAACAAGATGGAAAAGAAAAATACTTTATTGTTAACTGTTATCGCAGTAGCTACATTATTAGTAGCAGTAGTAGGAGCTACATTTGCATACTTTGGTTCATTTTCAACTAAAGTAGATAACAAAGCTGGTGTAAATGTAACAACTGAAGCTGCTAAATCTTCTGCGTTTTTAACTGAAGCTGCTCAACTTAAATTAAATGTTGCTGGTGCTGAAATGTTAAAAGGTGAAGGTACTGCTACTTCAGTAGGTACTTATGAAGGAGATAAAGCTACACTAACAGTTAAATTAAATGCTACAGACCCTGCAACTAAAACTACTTGTACTTATGACATTTATTATAAGTATGATGATGCTTCTGCAGTTTATGGTGTTGCACCAACTCCAGTTACTGATGGTACAGCTAATAAAGAGTTTACTTATACACTAACTCCAAGCACAGGAATTACAGTTGAAACTGCTTATGTTGCAACTGAAGAAAAAGATTTTAGCGTTTTCAAAGATGCAACAGCAGAAGTTAAAGTTGCTAGTGGTACTATTGAAGTTAGTAATGGTGATGCATCACAAACTCTAGATGTTAATGTTAAATTCTATAATTTCCCAACAGTTGACCAAACTGCTTTAGCAGAAAAATCTTTTGCTGGTAAATTCTATGTTAAACAAGAATCTGTAGTATGTGGAACAACTAAAGTTGGCGCTTAGTAATAAAAACAAGTTAACAATTTAATAATATAAATTACGGCCTTAGTGGTCGTTTTTTTGTGGATTATATGTTAAATAGCGATATTTACACAGTAGCTAAAAAATATTATATATTTATAAAATTTAATATTGATTATTCTCTAATATCTAAATTATGTAATATATTTATAATAGTTTTGATTATTATATCTTCATTATTAATAGTTTTAAAACGAAATGAAGTACAAGAATATGTTGCTGGTAATAGTTATTCATTCTTACTTAAACATTATGATAAAGATGATATAAGAATATATTCTATTATGGAAGATGGTGGCTATGGTATGTTTTTAGGTGTTAAATCATATTTAGATTGTAGAGCAGAATATTTTATTAAATATAATAATAAGAAATATGATATTTTAAAAGAATACTTTCTATTACAACATAGTAAAATTAATATTAATGAATTTTTAGATAAATATAAATTTACTCATTTACTTTTAAATAGTGATGATATAATGTTTAAACTTTCTGAAATAAAGGGGTATAAACTAATATATATTGATAAAGAATATGAATATAAATTATATGTAAGAAAGGATTTAATAAAGACTGATAATCCAGAAATAAAAGAATTATATATTAGAATATGATATTGATAGTTAAAATAAATTTATTAAATATTTTAAAATATTACCGTTGAAAATCTTAAAAGTGTACGGTTACTATAATAATAATAATAAATATTATTATACTAATGTTGCTAAGTCAAAAAAATGGTGCTAAAATACATTTGAAAGGAAAAAGAGTATGAATGTAAATTATGATAATGTTTTTAAAGATATAGTTAAAAATATAAAGGGAACTCCAACTGTACTTTTACATAGTTGCTGTGCACCATGTTCTTCACAGGTACTTGCTAGGTTATCAGATTATTTTTTAGTAACTGTTTTATACTATAATCCCAATATTGAACCATTTTCTGAATATGAAAAAAGAAAAGAAGAACAAAAAAGATTCATAGAAACTTTTCCAAGTAAGAATAAAATATCAATTTTAGATTGTGATTATGAAAATGAAAAATTTAAATGTATTGCTAAAGGTTTAGAGGATGCTCCTGAAGGGGGAGAAAGATGTCATAAGTGTTATAATTTAAGACTTGAAAAAACTGCTATATTAGCAAAAGAGAATGGTTTTGATTATTTTTGTACAACTTTAACAGTAAGTCCATTTAAAAACTCTCGTATATTAAATGAAATAGGAAGTAATTTAGAAAAATTATATGATGTAAAATACTTATATTCTGATTTTAAAAAAGAAGATGGTTATAAAAAATCAATTGAATATTCTAAAAAATATAATTTATATAGACAAAATTATTGTGGATGTATTTATTCAAAAAATAATTTAAAATAAAAACTCGCTTAAGTGCGGGTTTTAGTTTGTGTATTTTTACCTAGAATGCCACCGATAACTGAGGATGATAAAAGTATTAAGTAGTAAAGCAGTGTAGTATAACTTAAATGTCTAATAAATAAAATAAGTGTAATAATAAAAAGTGTTAAGATTAGTATTAGTCCATTAATAAGACCACATATAATACCTTTTTTATTAGTGTGTTTACCTTTTATAAAAGATAGTGTAAAAAATAGAGAAATATTTATAACAAAGGAAATTAAACTTGTTATATATGAGGATACTCCGATTAAATTAAATAATCCTAAAATAAATGAAATAAATAATTCAATAAGTATAAATAAACCAATATATTTACCATAAACTAATAATTTTTTTATAATAATCACCTAATAAATAGTATGATATGTTTAAAATTATATTACTTTAAACATAATAATAATGGTGATAAAATGGTTTTATTTAAGGTAGTTATACGTACATTATTCTTTTATTTTTTTATAACCATATCTTATAGGTTAATGGGAAAAAGGGAAGTAGGACAGCTTGGTGTAATTGATTTAATAGTATCTATCTTAATTGCGGAACTTGTAGCTATATCAATTGAAAATCATTCAGATCCTATGTATTTAACAATAATTCCAATTTCTATTTTAGTATTACTTGAAATAGTTCTTGCTTATATTTCAATTAAATGTAGACATTTAAGACTTATACTTGATGGCAAACCCTCACTTATAATTTCTCAAGGAAAAATAAATTATCATGAAATGATTAAACAAAGGTATACACTTGATGATTTGCTCTTATCTTTAAGACAAAAAGAAATAAGAGATATATCTGATGTTGAATTTGCTTTTTTAGAGCCTAATGGACAGCTTTCAATATTTAAATATAAACCTCTTAAAATGAAAGGTAATTATCCAATGCCAATTATTATAGATGGAAATATTGATATAGATGCTTTAAAAAATATTAAGAAAAGTGAGTCTTGGATTAAAAATGCTTTAGAAAATGAGAATATTTTACTAAGTGAAATATTTTATGCTTTTTATAAAAATAAAAAACTTTATATCATAAAAAAAGGTAGTTAATCTACCATTTCAAAACGATATTCCTGTTCAGCACTTGGATATTTTTCTTTATCAACTTTAGAGATAAAGTTATCATAAGGTCTTACCCATATTTTACCATCATGATTTGATTTGTAAATTACCACTTTTACGGGATTACCATTTTCATCAGTTTTTTCACTATCATTTCCAATAAATAATACTTTGTAAACATTTCCTTTAAAATGTCTATATGTTTTGTTTTCCTCAATTTCTCTCATTTTTTTATCACCTAATAAATATTATACAATTTTTGCTTTAAAATATCTAGATTTTATTATATAATTATATAGAAGGTAGGTTGATTATATGAAAGTATTATGTGTAGGACAGTCTACATTTGATGTAACTACAAAAATTGATAAGTTTCCTGAGGAAGGTTCTGTAACAAATTTTAGTGAAGTCTATGAGTGTGGTGGAGGAAGCTGTGCAAATGCCGCTTATTTATTAGGAAAATATAAAGTTGATTCTTATTTAGGCTCAATGGTAGGAGATGATACTTTTGGTAACACTATTCGAAAAGAACTTGAAAAAGTTGGTGTACATACTGAGTATATGGAAATAGCATATGAAAAAAGAACATCACTTTCATATATTTTATTAAATGAAAAAGAAAAGAAAAGGACTATTTTAAATATTAATAAAGAAAAACTTCTTATGAAAAAAACTGAATTTCCAATGGATCCTGATCTTGTTTTGGTCGATTCATTTGATTATGGTGCATCACTTTCTGCATTTAATAAATATGCAAATAAAATAACTATTATTGATGCAAAAATTGCAAATTCTGAAACAATTGAACTATGTAAGTATGCAAAATATATTATAGCAAGTAAAGATTTTGCTTCATATGTTTCTGGTGTAAAAATCGATTTTAATAATCCAAATTCTTTAGTAAATTGCTATTCAGCATTATTAAATAAATTTCCAAATAGAAATATTGTTGTAACTTTAGGAGATAAAGGAGCAATGTATTTAATGGATAATCAAATAAAAGTTATGCCAGGCCTTAAAGTTAATGAAGTTGATGCTACTGGTGCAAAAGATATTTTCTGTGGTAGTTTTGCTTATGCACTTTTAAAAGAATATGATATTGAAAAAACTGTAACTTTTGCTAATATTGCCTCAGGTCTTTCAGTAGTAAAAATTGGTGGAAGATCATCAATACCAGAATATGATGAAATAATGAAATATTTCTTACAAAAATATCCAGATGAAGGAACTATTCAAAAAGAAACTCCTCCGGTTATAGCAACTGAAGCTGGAATGTAATGATTATTACTAGTAAAACACCTCATCTTGATTTACATGGAGAAATAGAAAGTATGGTGGAGGTACTTGTAAATGATTTTATTAATGAAAATATATTATTACATAATGACGTAGTTGTTATAATTCATGGTAAAAGTACAAATATTTTAACTAAAGAAGTTCATAAAGTTTTAAGTAATAATAAACAAATAAAAAAATATTATTTAGATAACTGGAATTTAGGACAAACTATTGTAGAGCTTAAAGATAATCTTTAGGCTTTTAATTTGACAAAATACAATAAAGTAAGTATAATAATGTTGTTTTAAGGGGGAAATATGACTGATTATTTAAGAGAATATAAAGGTTATTGTTTAACTTGTAAAAATTATGATTTGGAACGTAAAAGTGATGCTACAACAAGAGGTTTTAGATGTACATATCATGGTAGACCAATGGCTATGGATGAAAAATGTCCACATTATTCAAAAGATATTGTAAGAAGCAATTCATTTATTGATTCTCAAGTAAGATGGATGAATAGACATGGTTATGATCCACGAAGAGATAAAGATACATTTTGTTATATTACTACAATGTGCTGTGATATATTAGGGCTAAGTGATAATCATAAATATTTAGAAAGTCTTCGTAAATTAAGAAGTTATTTAATAACTTTTGATTTTGGTAAAAAAATACTTTTAGATTATGATGTTTACGGTGTTTTAGTTAGCAAAAAAATATATGAAGATTATTGTAAGGATAATAATAAAACTTTAGAAATGATAAATAATATAATAGTTCCATCATTTTTAGAACCACTTTGTGATTTAATAGATAATAATGATTTAGATAATGCAGTTTATTTATATATAAAAATGACATTTGCATTATTAAAAAAATATAAAATAAAATATTTACCAATAAATGAAAGTAATATAGATGTAAATAATTTAGGCCATGGTTATAGTAGAGAAAGAAAGTATTTTGTAGGTAAGTAAACTATAAATGTAATAATACTTACTTAAAACTAGAAAATTTTACTTGACAAGCATATAATAATGGTGTAAACTAATTTTAGTTAATTAAAGGAAAGAGATTTTTATCCACCTGACTAGTAATAAACTGGTAGGTTAAAGGCCGAGTGAGAATATGAGCTTTTAAGGTGGATAATTGTATCCATCTTTTTAATTATAAGGAGGGAAAGAGATATAGCAAAGATTGAAGAGTTACCTATTAATAATCAAATCAAAGCTGATGAAGTTATGGTAATAGGTCCAAATGGGGAAAAAATGGGTATTAAAAAATTAAGTGATGCACTTACTTTAGCGGGTTATGCAGGACTTGATTTAGTACTTATGAATCAAGGCAATGGTGTTGCTGTCACCAAAATAATGGATTACAATAAATTCCGTTATGAAAAACAAAAAAAATTAAAGGATGCACAGAAAAAACAAAGAGAAACGAGTAAAGAAATTAAAGAATATCGTTTATCAGTTACAATTGATGTTGGTGATTTTGAAACTCGTCGTAGAAATGCAGAAAACTATTTAAAAAAAGGACATAAAATTAAAGCATTTATTCGTTTTAAAGGTAGACAAATGGCTCATACAGAACTTGGGATTGATGTATTAAATCGTTTCGCTGAGGCACTTTCTGAGGTATCTACAGTTGAACAAAAACCCCAACTCGATGGTCGTCAAGCATATATGTTGCTAGCTCCAAAAAAATAGAAAGGAAGTTTAATTATGGGAAAATGTAAACAAAAAACACATAAGGCAAGTAGCAAAGTATTAAACAAAAAGAAAAATGGTACTATTACTTTCAAAATGGGTAATGGTAATCACAAAACAGGAAAGGATAGCTCTAAAGCAGTACGTCAAAGAAGAGGTACAACTACTTTAGGTAAGGCAATGGCAAAAGGCCTTTCAAAAGTTATATAAAGGGTGGTGTAAAATATGGCAAGAGTTAAAGGTGGCGCTGTTTCTAAAAACAGAAGAAGAAAAGTTTTAAAACAAGCTAAAGGTTATTTTGGAAGTAAACATAGACTTTATAAAACAGCTCAAGAACAATTATTCCATAGTGGTGCTTATGCATTTAGAGACCGTAAACAAAATAAGAGAAACTTTAGAAAACTTTGGATTACAAGAATTAATGCAGCATGTAGAGAAAATGATATAAGTTATTCTAAATTTATCAATGGATTAAATAAAGCTGGTATCGAAATCAATCGTAAGATGCTTTCTGAACTTGCAATCGATGATCCAAAAAGTTTCACTGCTTTAGTTGTTACTGCTAAAAAAGCACTTTTAGGTGAAGAAATTAAAGCTGAAGTTAAAGAAACAGTTAAAGAAGTAAAAAAAGAAACTGAAAAGGTAGCAAAAGTTGTTAAAGAAAAAATTGAAGAAGTAAAAGAGGACTTAGAATCAATGAGTCTTGCTGATTTAAAAGCTTTAGCAAAAGAAAAAGGCCTTAAAGGTTTTAGTACTTTAAAAAAAGATGAATTAATTAAAAAACTTAAATAGTTTAATTCTATTTGAGTTTTTTTATGATAAAATATTTCATTAATTTATTTTCATAAGGATAAGTCTATTTAATATCAATTTTTTTTATATAATTAATATAATATTATTTATAATTCTTAAATATGGTAGGGTATTTTATGCATAGAGCAGCGTGCTTCTAACCATCTGAGCAATATATTTTTAAAAAAGTAGTTGATTTTTAGGAAAATATATATTATAATTTAAATTGTTGTTGGACCTCTAGCTCAGTTGGTTAGAGCACGCGGCTCATAACCGTGCGGTCATAGGTTCGAGTCCTATGAGGTCCACCATTTCATGCAGGTATGGCGGAATTGGCAGACGCGTTAGACTTAGGATCTAATGGATTACTCCGTGGGGGTTCAAGTCCCTTTACCTGCACCAATAAGATAGTTAAAATCCCGTATATTCGGGGTTTTTTAGTGCTTTATTTTCCAAAAAACTATGGTAATTTCTATGTTTTCTATGTATTCTATGGTAATTTTTAATTATAAATATTTGTCTGCCATTGTTGTCACTGCTTGAATGGTGGACTTCTCGACCTATGACCGCCGGTTATGGGCCTTTTTAAAACAGTCATATATTTAAACAAGTTAATAATCTTTAATTAATAAAAAAAGAACAATCAATGGTGATTGTTCTTACGGGCCGCTAGGGCCAATGATTAACAAATGGGCAGCTAGTGCCTTTGTTCCTAATCATTATACTATATATTATGCAAAATTTCAAGAAAATCATTCCCAATTAGAATTTATCTTGTGAATTTGTTAATTTTTGAATTATATCATTATCAATAATATTTAATACTTCATCAGAACATCTTGCTTTTCCAACAATATCATATTCATTGATTGGACTTATTAATCTGGATTTAGAGATTGTTGTGATTAAATTAGTACATCCATAAGTTGCTTTTAAATTATTTTCATAATATTTTATTAAAAAATTTAGTTTTTCTATTTGAAAATCTATATTTTCTTTTTCAACAATAATTTTTTCAATATTAATATCTTTATTTTTGATTTTTTTCTCTAAATCTTTTATATTTATTTCTAGTTTATCTATTTCTCTTTTTGATTTTTCAATAATTGTTTCTGCTATAAATGTACCAAGACATAAATTCGATTTTTTTGCTTTTGATGTTAAAGGCAGAACTGTTAAAACATTGTTTCTAGGATTATCATTTTTACTTAAAACTATAGCAAAATGTACTTGAGACATTTCAGAACCTAAATTAACACCAAAATCGACTTTAATAAGCGTTCCCCTTTTATAAACTCTATACCTTTGATTTATATTTTTTGTTTCTTTTAATAATAGATTGGAACTTTTTAACATCCATTCATCTAAATAAGAAAATTTGAAAGGCAACTTTTGCTTTATTATTTTTTTATAATTATTAAACGCTTTATTGAGTCTTATATTCTCATATATGTCATTATTTTTTTCATTATTCATTTTATATTTCCCCCTTTTATAATATATTTTTGTTTGTCACTCGTAGATTATTTTTTTTGAACCTTTGTTGTTATCTACTTTCTAAATTAATTGTACACCAAAAATTGGACTTCTTCAATATTTTTACGGAACTTTTTAAATTGTTATATTAACAAAATAAATATAAAAATTTAAATAAAAATTTAACTTTTTCTCTACCAAAAGAAAATATTGAACTTCTTTTTAATAAAATATTTGAGCTTGATGTTGATAATAAATCTTAAGAAGTTTATAATAGTCTATATATTTTGGAGGGTTAATGGATGTTTTAAATGAATATAAGTCATATATTGGAAATTATGTAAATGATGATAGAGCAAATGAAATAGTTATGGGTTCTTTAATTTTTAAGTCTCAACTTGAGGATATGTTTAAAAAGCATTTTGAAGTAAATGATGAAGCCTCAATAATGTTATCTATTCCTGATGATTTAGATTATATTTACACTGAAGAAAGCACACTAGATACATTAGTACCATTTACTTATTATGGCAAATTATTTTATTTTAGCAAATTTATAATAATTAAATTATTTTTAGGTATAGCAGATATTTCTTTAGATTATATTCAGTATAGTGAACTAAATGAAGAAACAAATCTTTATGAAATGAATGTTGTTCCAGTAATTAAGATATTAGCAAACAAAAATAACTTTTGCAATGTAAACAAGTGTCAAAGGTAGTAGTCAAATACTTCCTTTTTTTGTATAATTGTTTAGTGAGGTAAAAAATATGAATGAAAAAATAATAAAAAATATTGCTAGTGATTTGAATGTTAAAGATAGTCAAGTTGCTAGTGCTTTAAAACTTTTGTCCGAGGGAGCAACAATTCCATTTATTGCAAGATATCGTAAAGAGGTTACTGGTGCTTTAGATGAAGAACAGCTTCGTAAAATAAATGAAGTATATGCTTATGAAGTAAATCTTTTAGAAAGAAAAGAAAGTGTAATTAAATTAATTGATGAAAAAGGATTACTTACTGATGAATTAAAAGAGAAAATTTTAAATGCTGAAAAACTTGTTGAAGTTGAGGATCTTTATAGACCATTTAAGGAAAAGAAAAAAACAAAGGCAACAGATGCAATTAATAATGGACTTGAACCACTTGCAAAAATGATAATGTCATTTCCTACGAAAGGTGATATTACATCTTTAACCTCAAAGTTTATAAATGATAAAGTTAAAACAGTTGAGGAAGCAGTTACTGGTGCAAGTTATATAATTGCAGAGTATATATCTGATAATGCTTATTATCGAAAATGGCTTCGTAACTTCATATTTAAAAATGGTTTTATAATTTCTAAAAAGAAAAAAGATGCTGAGGATGAAAAGAAAGTTTATGAAATGTATTATGACTTTAAAGAGAAAGTATCTAAAATAAAATCATATAGAGTGCTTGCTATTAATCGAGCAGAAAAAGAAAAAATAGTTACAGTTTCAATTGATATTGATGATGCAAAAGTTCTTTCATTTTTCGAAGAAAAGATAATTAAAAATAAAGAAAGTTTTGCTGTGGATATTGTAAAAAATGCTATTAAAGATAGTTACAAAAGACTTATATTTCCAAGTGTAGAAAGAGAAATACGTGCAGCATTATCTGAAAAAGCCGAAGATGTTGCTATTAAAAACTTTAGTGAAAATTTAGAAAATTTACTTTTAACACCACCAATTAAAGATAAGATGGTATTAGGATTTGATCCAGCATATAGAACTGGTTGCAAACTTGCTGTTTTAAACCCAGTAGGGAAGGTACTTAAAATTGAAAAAATCTATCCACATCCACCTGTAAATAAATATGAAGAAGCAAAAGCAAAAACAATTGACTTAATAAATAAATACAATATTGATATTGTAGCAATTGGTAATGGAACTGCTTCCAGAGAAAGTGAAAAATTTATAAGTGATGTTATAAAATCTATTGATAGAAAAGTTGATTATATAATTGTTTCGGAAGCTGGAGCATCTGTTTATAGTGCATCACCACTTGCAATAAAGGAATTTCCTGATTTAGTAGTCGAAGAAAGAAGCGCAATAAGTATAGGAAGAAGACTTCAAGATGCTTTATCTGAACTAGTAAAAATAACTCCAGAAAGTATCGGCGTAGGTTTATATCAACACGATGTTAATGTTAAAAAATTATCATCATCATTAGACTTTGTTGTAACAAGTGCTGTAAATGAAGTAGGTGTAAACATAAATACTGCAAGTCCTTCGCTTTTAAAATATATATCTGGTCTTACTAAAACATACATTGATAAGATAATAAAATATCGTGAGGAAAAAGGCAAAATTTTATCTCGTGAGGAAGTTTTAAAAAATAAATTATTAAGTGAAAAAGTTTATGAACAAGCAATTGGATTTATGAGAGTTGAAGGTGGAAGTAATATATTTGATACAACTGATATTCACCCTGAAAGTTATGATATTGCTAAAAAAGTAATGGAAATTTTAAATATAAATGCTGATGAAATTGGTAAATGCTCAGATAAACTAAAAGACATTAATGCTAAAAATCTTGCTAGTAAACTAGGTACAGATGAATATACAATTGATACAATTTTAAAAAGTTTTGCTAAAGCCCATCGTGATCCTCGTGATGAAATGGAAAAGCCAATATTAAAAAGTGATATTTTAGAAATTAAAGATTTAAAAATTGGTGATAAACTCGAAGGAACAGTTCGCAATGTAGTGGATTTTGGTGCTTTCGTAGATATTGGACTTCATAATGATGGTCTTATTCACATTTCTAAAATGAGTAAAAATTATATAAAACATCCAAGTGAAGTTTTAAAAGTTGGTGACATTATTAGTGTATATGTAATTGGAATAGATAAAGAAAAAGAAAAAGTACAATTATCACTTTTTAAGGAAGATTAAAAGTCTTTCTTTTTTCATATAATTAAATGGTGATAATGTTGAATATTAAAAATACAATAATTGATTTTTTATATGATAAAAATTATTTTATTACAATGTATGAAAACTTTTTATATATTTATAATTTTCAAGAGATAATAACATTAACAAATGAACTTATAATGCTTTCTATAGAAAATTTTAAAATTAAAATAACTGGTAGTGATTTAAAGATAAAAAAAATAAATAGTAGTGAACTTTTAATCGAGGGTAATATTATTAGCATAGGAAAAATTTATGAATAGTTATATCCTTATTAAAAGTAAATTTAAAATAAATGATATTATACTTAAGTTAAAACAAATTAATATTGATATATATTTAATATATACTGAAAAAGGTTATACATTTGTTAAAATTAATTATATGGACTTTCCAAAAGTGCAAAAGTATTATAAGTATTTAAATTTTAAAGTAGTAAGATTTTATGGTAAAAAATATTATTCATTTATTTTAAAAAAATATTATTTAGTATTTATAAGTTTTATATTAATAATAGCTTTTGTAAGTTTTTTATCTTTTTTTATCGTGGATATTAAAGTTGAAAATGAAAATCCTAAGATAGTAAATTTAGTTATTCAAGAATTATCTAATAATAATATTGAAAAATTTACTTTTCGAAAAAGTTTTCAAAAACTTGAAAATATTAAGAAAAAAATTAAAAATGATAATAAAGACATAATTGATTTTATAGAAATTGAAAGAAAAGGTATGATATATATTGTTAAAGTTACAGAAAAAGTTTATGAAAGAAAAAACGAAGAAAAAGAGTATTGTAATATTTATGCAAAAAAGTCTGGTATAATTAAAACTATTACTGTTTATAAAGGAACACCTCTTATAAAACCTGGAAGTTATGTTAAAAAAGGTGATTTAATTGTAAGTGGAGATATCCTTCTTAATGAAAAAGTGGTATCAACAGTATGTGCAAGTGCAAAAGTTTATGCAGAAAGCTGGTATACCGTTAATGAAAAAATACCTTTAAAATATACGACAGATACAGTTACAAATAAGAAAAGAAATAATTTTATAATTAATTTTAAAGATAAGGATTATGTTATTTTAAAAGATAGACTTAAAAATTTTACCTCAAAAGAAAAACTATTATTTTCTGGCTTTGGTATAAAAATATATAAAAGAATAGATTATGAAATACTAAAAAAAGAAGAAAAATATTCCTTAAAAGAGGCTGAAAAGAAAGCATTGGAATTAGCAAAAGAAAAAGTACTTTTATCCCTTGATGAAAAAGATGAAATATTAACAGAAAAGGTTTTACAAAAAAGTATAAATGATAGTATAATGAATATAGATATTTTTATTACGACTAAAGAAAATATTGCAACTCTAAGTTAAGGAGGTACTATGATTTCAAATCTACTAAATAGTAGTTTAAAGCATGTTTGGCAGGCACTTGTTATAATTATTGTTACAGTACTTGCAAGTAGAATTTCATATAAAATATGTAATAAACAAAAGATAGTTTTATATGAAGAATTTTATATACTTTTAAGTATTACATATTTAATTATGCTTTATGAACTTGTTACTAGAGTAGATTATAATACTTTGGGTGGTGGAGTAAATATTATTCCTTTTGCCGAAATACTTAGATATAAAATTAGTAGTCATCTATTTTTACTTAATGTTATTGGTAATATTTTACTATTTGTACCTTTTGGGTTTATTATTTCTTCGTATGTTAAACCAAATAAGTTTTATTTACCGGTGTTAATTTCATTTTTAGTAAGTATTACAATTGAGTTTGTTCAGCTAAATATTGGTAGAAGTTTTGATGTTGATGATATTATTTTAAATACAATTGGGGCAACTTTTGGTTATTTAATTTATAAATTTATTAATAAAATGCCTATTTTTAAGAAAAAATACATTAATTATTTGATTTGCATAGGAATTTTAGTTATAATATTATTGTATTTTTTGAAGGTTATGGGGAATGTATGAATAAATTTAAAATAACAGATACAGTAAATTATAAAAAATATGGTATAGTAAAAAAAGTATTAAAAAGATGTTTAAAAATGGAAGGTGTTCATAACTCTTTTTTTGAGGTCATTTTAGTGGATAATAATACTATTCAAAAAATTAATAAAGAGTATCGTAATATTGATAGAGTAACTGATGTAATATCATTTGCTTTTGAGGATAATGATAAAGATTTGTATAATGGAATTAGGATGCTCGGAGAAATTTACATATGCATTCCAAGAATGAAAGAACAAGCAGTAATGTATGGACATTCTGAAACTAGAGAGATTGCCTTTTTAGCAGTTCATGGGCTATTACATTTGCTTGGCTATGATCATACAAAATCAAAAGAAGAAGAAAAAATAATGTTTGGGAAACAGGAGTTGGTATTAAATGGATTTAATAAAACGAAAAGGTGAAAAAGTAGGACCTATTAAAGATGTAATGCATAAATTTAAATATTCATTTCAAGGATTTTTATATTGTTATACACACGAAACAAGTTTTATATTTGAAACTATTGGTGTTATAGCGATAATTATATTTGGCATTATTTTTAAAATTACTTTCATGCAATGGATTTTTGCACTTATAAGTATGCTTTTAATAATGGAAATAGAGTTTTTAAATACAGCAGTTGAGGCAACAGTGGACCTTGTTACACAAGAGTATCATCCACTTGCAAAAATAGCTAAAGATTGTGGTTCTGCTGCAACATGCATGGCTACATTTATGGCTTTAATTGTTAATAGTATTATTTTTATTCCTTATATTATAGAACTATTTAAGTAGGTTTATTATGCGAAGTGGATTTGTAAGTTTAATAGGAAGACCAAATGTAGGTAAATCTACACTTCTTAATGCATTAATTAATGAAAAAATTGCGATAACTTCGGATAAAGCTGGTACAACAAGAAATGTAATTCAAGGTATTTATAATGAAAAAGATTATCAAATAGTTTTTGTTGATACTCCAGGTATTGCAAAACCAATTAATAGACTAGGTAGAGTACTTAATAAAAAAGCAAAAGAAATGGTTGATGATGTTGATGCAATACTTTTTGTAATTGATGGAAAAAAAGGTATTGGTCCTGGTGATAAATATATCTTAAATATGCTTAAAACAGTTGAATTACCTGTTATTTTAGTTATAAATAAGATTGATCAAATATCTGATGAAATACTTCTTTATACAATAAATGAATATAAAGATTTATATCCATTTTCTGATATCGTACCAGTGTCTGCGGTTACTCATGATAATACAGATAGATTAATTAAGGTTATAAAAAAATATTTAACTGATGAAGTAAAATATTATGATGATGATATGATTACCTCGAATACGATGAGTTTTATGGTCGGAGAAATTGTTCGTGAAAAACTTTTAAATGATACTATTGAAGAAGTACCTCATTCAATTGCTTGTAACTGTATTGGTTATCATGAGAAAAAAGATGTTGTTAATATTTTAGTTGATATAATCGTAGACCGTGATTCAATCAAAAAAATAGTTATTGGTAAAGGTGGAAGTAGACTTAAAAAAGTTGGTATTGAGGCACGCGAGGAAATAGAAAGATTAGTAGGTAAGAAAGTTTATATAGAACTTTATGTTAAAACAATTAAGAATTGGAAAGATAAAGAAAAGTACTTATTAGAATTAGGTTATTTAAATAATGAATAAAATTTTATATTTTTCATCAATATATAATTAGAAAGGATGAAAATATGAAAGCAAAAGAGGCTTGGGATAAATTTAAAAATTCTGGCAAAATTGAAGATTATTTAAATTACAAAAAAGAAAGTAAAGGAAAATAATATGCTACTGGAAGTTGAGGGTATAGTATTAAGTGAAACACCTTATGGTGAAACAAGTAAAATAATTAATTTATATACAAAAGAAAAAGGGCTTATAGGAATAATGTGTAAAGGCGCTAAAAGTATGAAATCTATGTTTAGGGCAAGCACACAGGTATTATCCTATGGCGTTTTTAATTTGCATTATAAAGAAGGTAAACTTTCGACTTTAACAGGGGTTGATATAATAGATCCCCTTATAAATATTAAAGAAGATTTAAAAAAGATTACAACCGCATTTTATTTAATTAAACTTATTACCCAAGTTTTAAAAGATACTCAAGATCCAAAAATTTATGATTTATTTATAAGTACTATTTTAAAAATAAATGAAGGTTTTGATGAAACAGTTCTTTGTAATATTTTAGAAATTAAACTTCTTCCTTTTTTAGGCGTTACTCTTTGTCTTGATGGTTGCATTAGATGTGGTTCTAAAAAAGAAATTGTAACAATAGATGCATCATATGGTGGCCTTATTTGTAAAAATTGTTATCGAAATGAACAAATTATTGATTTAAGGGTAGTAAAACTTTTAAGAATGTATTATTATATAGATATAGGCTCGATAGAAAATATTAAAGTAGATGCCAAGTTAAAAAAGATTATCAATAAATTTTTAACTGACTATTATGATTCTTTTACAGGGCTTTATTTGGATAAAAAGGTGTTAGAGTTTAAGGAGTAGTAATGACAGATTTAACTTTATTTTATGGGACAATGGAAAGTGGTAAAACAACTAAACTTTTACAAGATAATTATAATTATCGTAAACACGGACACAAAGTTTTAATTATAAAACCTTTGATAGATTTAAAGGGTGGTAATACAGTTGTTAATAGAACAAATGAGTTTGCTCCAGTAGATATACTTTTAGCAAATGATGAATCAATATTTGATGATAAATATTTACCACTTATTAAAGGTACTGAGGTTATTCTTGTAGATGAAGCACAGTTTTTAACAGAAAAACAAATAATTGAATTTTGGATGCTTGCTCATAAAATAGGTATTACAGTTATATGTTATGCTCTTAAAAGTGATTTTAAAGGAAGGCTTTTTAAAGGTACACAAGCTTTAATTGGATTTGCCGATAGAAAAAATGAACTAACAGTAAATTGTAAATGTGGTGAAACAGCAGTATTTAATGCAAGAATGGTTAATGGCAGTTTTGTTTTTGATGGTGATGAAGTTGCTATAGATGGTCTTGATAATGTTTCTTATATTCCACTTTGTTCAAGTTGTTATTTTAATGAAGTTATTAGTAGTGAAACAAAAGAGAAGGTTATTACATATAAAAAAGTTCTTAAAAGATATAAAAAAAATGATAAAAGTAGGTAGGCTTTTATTTTTTTTGAGGGATAAATTTACTTTTTGTAAAATATATGCTATAATACTTCTTGATTGAGGGGTTTTATGGAAAATAAAATTAATGCATTAAAATGCGAAAAATTTAAAGAATTTATTCATCCTATGTTTATGCCAATATTAGCATCAAAAACAACAGGTAAATTACATCTAATAGGGAGTTTTCCTGAGGATGATAATTATTTAATTGTGGCTAATCACGTTTGTATCGAAGATATTCCTACTCTAGGAGAAGCAGTAAAAAAACATTTCTATTTATTAGTTAGTGATGAAGATAAAGGCACTTTAGATGGACTTGCACTTGAACTAAATGGTGTTGAGTGGGTTCATAGATTAGATAAAGAAAGCCGAAAAAATGCTTATGAAAATATTGTGAAAATATTAAAAAAAGGTAAAAATTTTGGAATGTATCCAGAAGCAACTTGGAATTTATCTTCGAATAAGTTTATAATGGATATGAATTATGGTTGCATAAAAATGGCTTTGGAAGCAGGCAAAAAAATAGTTCCAGTTGTAACCTATTTTTCTGAAAAAGATAGATATACAAAGATTGGAAAACCTTTAACACCAACAAGTGATTTATTACAAAGTATCAGCGATTTAAAAGATGAAATGTCTACAATGTATTTTGAACTTATGAACTTATACTATGAAGATGAAATAAAAAATGGTAGTAACAATGTTAATGTATCAGAAGATGGAAGTTATTATGAAAATAGGGCAGATCTTCCTGAAGATTATTGGGACAGATATGTTGAATCAAAATATGATGCTTATGGTAGAGCCAAAAATGATATGGATGGAGTTAGAAGTTTTGAGTCTAATTTTATATTCACACCTAAAGGTGATGCTTATGAATTTTTTCAAGAATTTAACTCAATTATTAGAAAAGACAATAATGGAAATTTAATTGTCAAAAGAATTTCTTCGGAGAAAAATGGATTTAATGGTAATACTTTCGGAGAAGTAAGAGAAAAGGGTAGTTTTGGATTTGGTTATAATGAAGATGTTTTAAAAAGAAGTTTAAAAAAATAGTGAGGTATATATGAATTTAATTCTACCAATTTTTTCTTTATTTATTTTAATTTTATTGCAAGTGGTGTTTTATATAAAACCAAGATTGAATAATGTTGAAACTAATATTTATAAATATTTATTATTAATTAGCACACTAAATATTTCATTTAATATATTAGGTATTTATAATGGTTATACGACTAGAAATATGTTATTTTTAAATATTATAAATCATTTAGATTTACCATTATATTTTTGGTGGGCATCACTTTTATTTTTATACTTATATAATATATATACAAGGAAAAATTATAAAATAATAAAAACAATTGTGTTATGGTTAAATTCAATTTTTACATTTTTAACAATAATATTACCTTTTGAGGTGGTTGTAAATGATTTTGAGGGGTATGCAAAGGGAACTTGTGTTAATTTTGTTTATATAATATGTGCAGTTTATGTATGTTTATGTGTATTTTTGGCTTTTAAAATTTTAAAAACAGGAAAATTTAAAAAGACTTTGCCAGTATTTGTATTACTAATTTGTGGAATATTTGCTATTTTAGTTCAAAAGATTATGCCTAATTTAATAGTTATACCTGGAATAATTGTATTTATAGAATTAATTATGTTTTTTACGATTGAGAATCCAGATTTGAAAATATTAAATGAGTATTCTAAAAATAAGGAACTGTTAGAGCAAATAATTGAGGAGAAGAATAATCTATTATTCAAATTATCAGAAGATATTGTTATTCCATTACAAAAAATTAAAGAGGAAAACATTAACTTATTGAAAAAAGAAGATATAAAAAGTATTTACAAAGTAATTAATGAAAATAATTTAAGGTTAAATGATGTTATTAATTTAATAAATGAAGTTTATAATATATCAAATATAAATAGAAGTTTTGTAGAAATAAAGGAAAATAAGTATAATGTTTATAATTTATTAAGTCAAATTATATTAATTGTTAAAAATAAATATAGCGATAATTGTATTTTTAAATATAGTGTTAGTGAGTCTTTACCAGAGTGTTTATATGGTGATGATTTACATTTGAAGCAAACAATTATTTCACTAATTAATTTTTTAAATAATGGTAAACAATGTATAATAGATTTTGATGTGTCTACAATAACAAGGTATAACATATGTAGGCTAATTATAACTACTCATTGTTCAGGCTACACTATTTCTTTACAAGATATTAATAAAATTCTTGAATCTAGTGATAACATCACAAAAAATGAAATTGAGAATATTAATCTAGAGGATTATAAAGTGGATTTGAAAGTTATAAAACAAATAATTAATTTTTTAGGAGGAACACTTTTAATAAAATCCGATAAAGAATGCGGTACAGAATTTAAGATAATTATTAATCAAATGATTTACGAAGATACTAAAAATAATAAGTTATTATCTTATGAATATACAAATAAAAAAAGAATATTAATTGTTGATAGTAATTTAAAGGAATTAAATTCATTAACCAAACAGATGCGTAATTATAATTTTATTGTAACTTCAACACTTTATCCTAATGAATTAATTAGTAAACTAAAAAGTAAAGAAAAATATGATTTGGTATTTATAAATGATGATTTAAATGATAGTAGTGCGGTGAAAGTAATTAAGCAGTTAGAAAATATAAATTTAAAAGATACAAAAATTATTGTAATGCTTAATAAAAACAAAGAACATATTAAAAATCATTATTTAACGGAATATAAATTTTATGATTATTTATTAAAAAATGATTATGAAAATGAAATGAACCGTATTTTAACTAAATTAAAATGGTAAATCAAATAAAAAAGTCAATTTAAAGTTAAAATTTGATAACTTATACTTGACTTTTTTTATTTTATGAATATAATAATATTTTAAATAAAGAGGAAAAATATGGATAAAATGATACTAATATCTAATTATGATTTACAAGAATTATTGTGTTATTATAGAAATTTTTTAGTGACAAATAAAATAAGTTCCTTAAAAAGTATTGATTTCATATTTGGAATATTAGATTTATATCAAATTGAAAATGATTATTTAAGAAAAGTTACATTTGATGATAATTTAAAATGTAAGGGTGTATACATTCCAGAGTATCAGCAAATTATATTGAATACTTCTTTAATAGAAGCAGCCTATAAATTAAATTTTATTAACTTTAACCAGTTAATTATTGATTACTTTTGTTTATTATTACACGAAATAAATCATATATTACAGATTCGTTATAGAAATAGTATGAATGATGCTGTTACTGAAATATTGAATATAAGCGAATACTTAAAAAGAATTTCAATAAGAGATAAAAATAAATTACACGAATTTTTTCCTGATGAAATTGATTCAAATATTCGTTCTTCTAAAATTGTCTATGAAACTTTTAAAGATGGAGAATCAGAAAAAAATTTAGTTTACTTTTTAACAAGTAGTTTGTTTTACGAAAATACAATTGTTAATTCTCAAATTAATTTTTTATATCAGCAATTATTGAATTCTACTTTTGATAATAATTACTCAATAAATTCAATATACTATGGTTTAAATAAAAGTGTTGAGGTAATAAAAGCAATATTAGATAGTTATCAAACGCAAAAACTTTGCGTTGATATAGAGGGGGAAAGGAGGTTAAAAAATGCAATTAGAATATATCACACCAAATGATGAAATGCAAATTGTTCAGGAGCGTTGGGATGGTTCAGTTGAAGTTTATAATTTTAAAAGTATTTATAGTGAAGCGCATTCTCATATTCATTATCCAAATAAATACGATAAAAAAAATAAAGTTGTTTATAGAAATCTGAATAATCCAACAAATGATATGCACGGATTTTATCCAACACCAGAAGAAGCACAATTTGGCGCAATTCCAAGAAGTAGTATTTATGATTTTGATTATACTTTTGAACAAATTAAAAGTTATATTTTAAATAATCTTGATAAAAGCCAATTGGAACAGGTATTGTTATATTTGGGTAATTTAAACCAAGATGATAAAATTGAAAAAACAAGATAATATTTCTTGTTTTTTATGTTATACTTAATTAAAAGGAGAGAATATGAAAAATTATATTTTAATGCAATACTTTATTCAAAACATATTAAATGGAGCAAATTATTATAATGGAGTGATTAATGTAAAATTTAGTAATGAGGAAATTATCAACGCTAATGCTAATAGTTTGATAAAATGTGTAGCGAGTTATTTTAATTTAGATAACTTTTATCCTGAAGTAAAAGATTTAAAATTAGATAAAGCATTATATGATTCATTAAAAAATGATTTTGATTTATATAAAAAAGATAATGTTGTTAACACAGAATTAGATAATAATTTAAAAGAATATTTAAATACTTTAGATAGTAAGAAAATTCATTTAGAATTAAAAAAGTATTATCAAAATAGATTAACGAATATTGAAGTTATAAAATATATTAAGAAACTAATTGATGACCAAGATTTATATAATTATGATAGGTATTTAAATTACACAAAAGAGCAGTGTGAAAAAGGAATCAAAACATTAACTGAAATATTTAATATTCTTGATAAAGTTGAATTTGAAATAAATGATTTAGGTATAAAAGAAAAATCAATTACATTTGAAGTTGGCTCATATGAATACGAAAATATAAGTCCTTGTCTAAACTTTGATATTTATGATATAAGTTTTTATAAAAGAGTATTAAATTTATTAAAGAAAAAGTTAAAAAATTTTGGTAAATAATGAAAGTCGTTAGAAAAATGTGCAACTTTTAGTCAAAAGTCGTTAGAAAAACGTGAAATATATTGATTTTAATCTTACAATTAGGTATATTTTAATTAAATAGGAGGAAAGATGGAGCAAATATATAATAAATTAGTTAGAGATAAAATTCCAAACATAATAAAAAATAATGGTGGAGAGCCTTATACAAGAATTTTAAGTAATGCTGAGTATATTGAAAATCTTAAAAAAAAGTTAATTGAGGAATGTAATGAAGTAGTATCTGCCAAAACAAAAGAGGATACTTTAGAGGAACTTGCAGATACTTTTGAGGTAGTAAGATCACTTGCAAAAGCATTAGGTTATTCTTATGAAAACTTAATTGATGCAGTGGAAAATAAAGCCACTAAAAGGGGTGGATTTAATAAAAAAATATTTCTAGAAAAAGTAATAGAAAAGGACTAAAAATTGTTGTAAAAAAACAAATAATAGTTTATAATAACTTTAGCGATGACGGGGTTGGAATCCTAGAGCTATAAATTATAAAAGTGATTCCTTTGGGAATAATTAGGGTGGAACCGCGGATTATATTCGTCCCTAAATTATTTTTTAAAGGAATTTTTTTGTTTAATGGAGGTATTATGGAAAATTTAACAATGGAAAAGCTTACTAATTATTGTAAGAATTATGGATTTATATTTCAAGGAAGTGAAATATATGGTGGTTTAGCAAATTCTTGGGATTTTGGTCCTCTTGGAGCTGAACTTAAAAGAAATATTAAAAATGCTTGGCTTAAAAAGTTTGTAACTGAGGATGAAAACAATGTTTCACTTGATAGTGGAATACTTATGAATCCTAAAGTTTGGGAGGCAAGTGGACATTTAAAAACTTTTGCAGATCCTTTAGTAGATTGCAAACATTGTAAAACAAGATATAGAGCAGATAAGTTAATCGAAGACTATACTAATGGAAAAGAAACTGGCGATGGATGGAGTAATGAAAAACTTGTTGATTTCATTAAAGAAAATAAGATTACTTGTCCAAAATGTGGTAAGAGTGATTTTACTGATATAAGACAATTTAATTTAATGTTTAAAACTTTTCAAGGTGTAACCGAGGAAGCAAAAAGTACAATTTATTTAAGACCTGAAACTGCTCAAGGTATATTTGTTAACTTTTTAAATGTTCAAAGAAGTATGCGTCTTAAAGTACCTTTTGGAATTGGTCAAGTAGGTAAGAGTTTTAGAAATGAAATAACTCCAGGAAACTTTATATTTAGGGTAAGAGAGTTTGAACAAATGGAACTTGAATTTTTCTGTAAACCAGGTACTGAACTTGAATGGTTTAAATTTTATAAAGAAAAATGTGTAAACTTTTTAAAGGAAATTGGTATAAAATCAGAAAATATTCGTTTAAGAGATCATGCCAAAGAAGAACTATGTTTTTATTCAAATGCTACAACAGATATTGAATATAACTTCCCATTTGGTTTCGGTGAACTTTGGGGAATTGCCTCAAGGACTGATTATGATTTAAAACAACATGAAAAATTCTCTTGTGAAAATTTAAAATATTTAGATCCTGATACTAATGAAAAATATATTCCATATGTTATAGAACCGTCACTTGGTGTTGAAAGATTATTTTTAACAGTACTTTGTGATGCTTATAATGAAGAAGTTTTAGAGGATGGTACAACTCGTGAAGTACTTAAAATTCATCCATATTTAGCTCCATATAAAGTAGCGGTACTTCCACTTGTAAAGAAATTTCATAGTGAAAAAGCTAGAGAAATATATAAAAAGTTAATTAAAGAATTTAACTGTAGTTATGATGAAACAGGTAATATTGGTAAACGTTATAGAAGATCTGATGCTATTGGAACACCTTTTGCAATAACAATTGATGATGAAACAATTAATAATAATACAGTTACTTTAAGAAATCGTGATACAATGGAGCAAATTACTTTAAATGTTAATGAAGTTGCTTCATATATTAATGAAAAAATAAAATTTTAGAAAGGAAAATATTTATGAATAATAAAATGACAGAAAAAATTACACCAAGAGACGTAGATTATGCACAGTGGTATACTGATGTAGTAAAGATAGCAAGATTATGTGATTATACTGATGTAAAAGGTTGTATGATTTATTTACCAAATGGTCAAGCTATTTGGGAAAATATTCAAAATAATATTGATAAAATGTTTAAGGAAACTGGCGTTCAAAATGTATATCTTCCAATGCTTATTCCTGAAAGTTTACTTCAAAAAGAAAAGGATCATATAGCAGGATTTGCTCCTGAAGTTGCTTGGGTAACTATGGGCGGAAATGAAGAACTTGAGGAAAGAATGTGTATAAGACCTACAAGTGAAACTCTTTTCTGTAATTACTGGCAAAAGGAAGTTAAATCATATAGAGATTTACCTAAAATTTATAATCAATGGTGTTCTGTACTTAGATGGGAAAAAACAACTAGACCATATCTTCGTAGTCGTGAATTTTTATGGCAAGAGGGTCATACAATTCACTCCACTAGTAAAGAAGCTATGGAAAGAACTTTACAAATGCTTGATGTTTATACAACATTTTGTAAAGATTATCTAGCAATTCCAATGGTTACTGGTCAAAAGACTCCGTCTGAAAAATTTGCTGGTGCCGAAAATACTTATACAATGGAAGCAATGATGCATGATGGTAAAGCTTTACAATCAGGAACAACACATTATTTTGGACAAGGATTTGCCGAGGCTTTCAATATAAAATTTTTAAATAAAGAAAATAAACTTGAAACTGTTTATGAAACTTCTTGGGGAATATCTACTAGACTAATTGGAGCTTTAATTATGGTTCATGGTGATGATAATGGTTTAGTTCTTCCTCCAAAAATTGCTCCAGTTCAAGTTATTATAGTTCCTATTGCCTCTCATAAAGAAGGTGTTATGGAAATATCTAATGAAATTTATGAAGATTTAAAAGCAAAAGGAATTAGAGTAAAACTTGATGATAGTGATAAAACACCTGGATTTAAATTTAATGAAAGTGAAGTTCAAGGAATTCCACTTCGTATAGAAGTTGGACCAAGAGATTTAGAAAATGGTGAAGTTACTTTAGCAGTTAGATTTACTCACGAAAAAGAAATTGTAAAACTAGAAAATATATGTGATGAAGTAACATCTAAGCTTGAGGTAATTCAAAAAGGAATGCTAGAAAAAGCAACACAGTTTGTAAATAGTCATATTTATGAAGCAAAAACAATGGATGAAATGATTGAAATTGCTAGCACTAAAGAAGGTTTTATAAAAGCAGATTGGTGTGGAGATGAAGAGTGTGAAGACAAAATAAAAGAACTTACTGGTGGTGCAGGAAGTAGATGTATTCCTTTTGAGGATAAACTTATTACTGGAAAATGTATTTGCTGTGGTAAGGATGCTAAACATAATGTAATATGGGGTAAATCATATTAATATATTTTATAGGGAGTTTGAATGTTTAAAAAGAAAATTTACAATTATAAATTAAATACTTTAGGAATAGAATATTTTAAAAGAGTAACATTAAGAAGTGGTGAGATAGTGTTTATAAAAACTACTATGGATAAACCTTTTGAAATGATACTTGATGATTTTAATGAGTTTGGTAAGAAAACTAAAATATATAATGGAAATCAAAAATATTTTATGGATTGGGTAACTGGTAGAATTATTCCAGTTAATTATGAAGATGATAAAGTTATACTAGGCCCAAGTATGGTAAGTATTCCTAAAGAAAATTTAACTGTTTGTAATGATGCAATTGCTAGTTCAATTAAAATTATTTCTTCTGAAGAAAATGTAAATCATTATGATGCTTTAACCGAAGATATTATTATTAACACATTTTTTTGTAAAAGAATAGCGGAAAGGTTAAATATTGAAGTAATTCCTTCATATCTTGTTGATGAAGAAAGATACTCTTATGAAAATAAGATTGGAATGGAAAAAGAAAAGTCAAGATAAAATTTAAAAATCTATTTTAGCATTATTGCAAAGTAGATTTTTTTTTAGTATAATTAAAGAGATACTAGGAGGGCTAAATATGGCTTTTAAATTTAAAAAATTATTTGAAGATAATGATGATGAAATGCAAAGTGTTAGTGAAGATGAATTTTATAGTATAAGTAAAGAAGATGCTGTAAAAGAGGCAGATAAAACTGGAAATAAAATGATTCTTTTAGAACCACGTGCATATTCTGAATCTCAACAAATTGCTGATCATCTTAAAAATCGTAATTCTGTTGTAGTTAATTTAAAAAGGGTTACTGCACCACAAGCAAAAAGAATTATTGACTTTTTAAGTGGATGTATTTATGCAATTGGTGGTTCAATGCAAAAAATTGGTGTTGGTATATACCTTTGTACACCTAAAAATGTAAATGTACAAGGTAAAATAACTGATGATTCAGAGAAAAAAGAAAAAGAAGATTACGAAGAAATAGATTTATAGAAAGGCACATAGTCCATGGTTAAGTTTAGAACAAATATCTATGGTTACAATAAAAGTGATGTCGCTAGTTTTGTTAAGGAAGTAGCAAGTGAGTATGAAAGTATTTATGAAAAACTTAAAAATGTTACTTTAGAGGCTGAAAGTTTAAGAAAAGAAAATGAAAAATATAAAAGCCTAGAAAAAACACTTAACGACACTCTTTTGCTTGCTCAAGAAACTAGTGCTAATGCTCAAAAAGCCGCTTATGCACAAAGTAAATTAATCGTGGAGGATGCTAGAAATAATGCTTCGAAGATTGTGAATAATTCATTAATTAAAGCACAAAATATTGAAAGGGAAGCTGAAGAATTACAAAGAAAAGTTATAAGTTATAAAAAAAGATTTATTGCTCTTGTTGAATCACAAGTAGATGAGATGGATAAGTTTGATGAAAGGCTGTAAAATGAAGACAAGAATTATTAGTGCGGTAATTGCAATAGCTATCGCAATTCCATTTATTTATTTAGGAGGGTATCCATATAAAATTGCCATAGGCCTTATTGCATTATGGTCGTATAAAGAAATAATTAGTTTAAAAAAAACACATGAAAAGTTACCAACTGTACCTATGTTTTTGGGACTTTTAGGGTTACTTTTGATTGTATTTGCTAACACAACATATTCACTTTATTACAGTGGTGTATCATATATTTATTTATCTGTATTATGTTTTGGACTTATTATACCAACATTATTTTATGATAATTATTCAATAAAAGATGCTTTTCATTTAATTGGGTTGCTTCTTTTTATTGGGCTTGGTTTTAATAGTTTAATATTAGTTAGAAATTTAGATTTAAAATTATTTTTATATTTAGTTTCAATTCCAGTTATTACCGATTCATTTGCTCTTTTTTCGGGAAAATTTTTTGGTAAAAATAAAATGTGCCCAAATATTTCCCCTAAAAAGACTTGGGAAGGATGTATCGGAGGAAGTCTTTTTGGAACAATAATTCCTTGTATTTTATATTTCATACTATTTAAAGAGTTTAATTTTATGATTATCTTAATTACATTTATTTTAACAATAATGGATCAATTAGGTGATTTAATATTTAGTAAATTAAAAAGAGAAAATAATATTAAAGATTATTCAAATATAATGCCTGGTCATGGTGGAGCACTTGATAGGCTTGACAGTACTCTTGTTATATTTTTAACATATGTAGTACTTTCATTAATATTATTATAGAAAGGAGAAAAAAATTATGCTTCCAAGTATAGGTTTATTTATTATAAAAATTTTATTATTATTATTTATTTTAGGAATAATAATATTAGTTCATGAATTTGGTCATTTCATTTGGGCTAAAACATTTGGAGTTCATATTTATGAATTTTCAATAGGAATGGGGCCTTTATTACATACCCATAAAGGAAAAAAAGATGGTATTAATTATAATATTAGAGCAATTCCTATAGGGGGATTTGTATCAATGGCTGGCGAAGTTTATGATTCTGGTGAGGTTGATGAGAACAACAAAAAGATAAAAAAAGACAAATTAATGTGTAATAAAAAATGGTGGCAAAGACTTATCATTTTAGTCGCAGGTGTTGTTAATAACTTTATTTTAGCAATAGTAATTCTATTTATTTATACACTTATTTGGGGTGGTGGAGCAATTACTCCAAAAGTATTAAATGTAGTCGAGGATAAACCAGCGGCAGCTGCCGGATTAAAATCAGGTGATGTTATAACAAACATTAATGGTTATAATGTGTCATCATGGGATAAAGCACAAATTATTTTATATTATAAAAATACTAATGAATATTATACGTTTGAAGTAAAACACACTGATGGAACTAAAGAGGAAATTAAAATTAAACCAGAGATTATTAAAGATGAAGAAACTGGTGTAGAATCTATATTATTTGGTATTCAAATTGATGCTGAAGATACCTCAAATGTATTTAAATCATTTGTTTATAGTATAAGAAAGTTTAACTCTATTATAAGTTCAATGGTTTATACTATATGGGGATTAATTTCAGGTAAAATTGGTTTATCTGCTTTATCAGGACCTGTAGGTATTTACGAAGTAGTAGGCGAAACAATTAATTATGGTATAAATTATTTCTTATACATTTTAGCATTCTTATCAATTAATGTTGGATTTATTAATATATTACCATTCCCAGCATTTGATGGAGGACACGTATTATTTTTAATAATTGAAAAAATTAAAGGTAGTCCAGTTAATGCTAAAATAGAAAATACTTGTCATTTAATAGGATTTATATTAGTTTTTCTTTTAATGATTATAGTTACAATAAGCGATATAATTAAGTTATTTTAACTTAGTTATATTTTTTTTGATAAAAATTTTACATTTGCTAATTTTTATGATAGAATACTTGTAATTTAGGGGGGGTAATATGAGTATTTATGATTTAGAAAAAATAAGATTAAATTTATTTGTTGCACCTAATGTTGATGAAACAAATTTTAATTGGATGTTAAAAAGTAATAAAATAACTAAAGAGGAATATACATCTTTATTAAGTGATTATAAATTGTTTTTAAAAAGATATAAAGTGTTAAACGATGAACTTTCTTTTAAAGAACCTATTTCAATATATGCTTTATTTGTTTATATGTATAAAAATGGTTTCTTATCTAAAGATAAATCTATCGAATTTAAAGTCTTTTATAAAGAGTATTTAGATATGATAAATTTACGTGGAGCAAATATTTTTAATGGCAAAGGCGTATGCAGGCATATAGGCTCAATGCTTACAGACATTTTAAGAGAACGTGATATAGAAAGTTATCACTATAGTAATTGGAGTTCATTATCGCTTATATACTCTATGATTAATAAAAAATGTTTAAAAAACGCTTATAATTCTGAAGGTAAACTTGATTATGAAATGAATAAACAAATTGCTTTACTTTTAAAATCTTTTTCTTTATATGCACCACATTTAATTTCCTATGCAAGTTATGATGGTAAAAATTACTTTTTAGATCCAACGAATAAAAGAATACTACATACTTATGGATTAGGAATTACTGATGATAGTGGAGTAATGCTTCCTAAATTTAAAGGAAATGGTCGCTATGATTTACTTGAAGATAGAAAAAGGATGTGTGACTTAATAAATCAAAATAATAAATCTTTATCTAATGAAGAAACTCAAAATATTTTAAATGAATCAAATGCTAAAATATTACTACATAAAGATATGTATGAGGACTTTTATAATGAGAATAAAGCATTTTATGAAGATATGTCTTTAAGACTTACAAAACATAAGTAATTTACAAAATGGATACTTTTGTGGTACCATTAATATGGTGATAAAAAATGGAAAATAAAAATAGTAAAAAAGAAATAGTAAAAATGCTTTTAAAAAAAGATATTAATGTAACTGATGAAGAAGATTTAATCAATATGCTTATTAATGAACCAATTAGTGTTGATACAGATAAAGAAAGTGATTTAAATAGAAGTTTTGGAGACTATTTAGCAGATAGAATAACCGAAATCGCAGGTAGTTGGCCATTTATAATTGGACTTGTTATATTTCTACTTTTATGGATAATTCTTAATATATTTATCTTAACAAATGCAGATCCATACCCATTTATTCTTTTAAATTTACTTTTGTCCTGTATAGCGGCTCTTCAGGCACCAATTATTATGATGAGTCAAAATAGGGAAGCAAAAAAAGATAGACTTCGTAGCTCAAATGATTATAAAACAGATTTAAAAAGTGAATTAATGCTTGAGGATTTACATAATAAAATGTCTCAAATAATTAAAAATCAAAATAAAATAATTAATATTTTAACTGATGAAGATAATAAATAATCGTATCTAAATGATATGATTTTTTTTATTTTAAAATTTATTAGAATGTAAATTGATTTACATAAAATTGTATGTAAAATAGGGGTAAATAAGAATATTAAAAAGTGTCAAAAAAGTGTAAAATTTTAACTTTTTTTAAGAAATTTAACAAAAAAAGGAGGAAATCAGAAATTTTTCGGTAATAAGTATAGTGAAGGGAGAAAAATGATCATCTAAATCAGTAATATAATATGAATCAACAAAAAATGTATGTAAATATAACAAGACAATGGCTTAATAATAATCAAAAAACTAATAAATTAATTGTTCACAAAAATGGTGATATGTTTAAATATAAGGGTAAATCATTTTTCATTGATAATCATGATGTAGTTTTAGATTTTAAAAAAGGTGAATTAGAATTTGCTGAATGGCTTTCCTCAATGACTTCAAAAAGAATAGAGGTGTTTCCACGATTTAACAAGCCAGCTAATAAAAAATCTGCTGATTTTAAAATTGGTAAAGAATATTTTGATTATAAACATACTTATGGGTGCAGTAATCAATTAATATATCATAATTTAGAAAAGGCGAAGGGTCAATCATATAACTTTATTATAAACATTACAAATAATAAAATTAATAAACATAATATTTTAATGCAACTAAATTACACTTTTAGAAGATTAAAATGGGTTAAAATCATAGCGATAAAATCTAAGTATGGATTTTATGTATATAAAAGAAAAAATCAGTAACCGTAGTGAAAAAGGTCACCGCGATTACTGATTACAAATTAATTATATAATTTTAATTGTGCTTTGTCAATAAGTTTAGAATTTATTAGAATGTAAATTGTTTTACACAAAAATATATGTAAATTATATGTAAATAAAAATATTAAAAAGTGTCAAAAAAGTGTAAAATTTTAACTTTTTTTAAGAAATTTAACAAAAAAAGGAGGAAATCAGAAATTTTTCGGTAATAAGTATAGTGAAAGGAGAAAAAAGATATGACATAGTAAAATTTTAAAAGTGTAAAAAAAGTGTAAAGCAAAAATTTCAGCTATAAAGGAGGAATTAAAAATGCAAGAAATTAATCAAAAAATTACATTTTCTACAAATGGAGATGTAGACTATGAAAAAGTAAGAACTGGACAAATACCTAAAGAAATTTTAAGTGAGGTATTTGATAATATCTTAGAGCATTATGATGTGCCAAAGGAGAATTGCCATGAAATTGGTATTAGAATTAACGAGATAGAACCACCAGAATTTATCGATTGTGACGATGATGAAAGATTCTTTGAACTTTTAATCAAACTAATATTTACTAAAAAAGAGGAGGAAGAATATGATGATAATTAGACTTTTAATGAAACTTATTAGAAAATATAATTTTATAAGATTTATTTAAACAATAAGTTAATTGCAAAATAAAATAATAAGTGCTATACTAGGCATATGAAAAAGAAGTTTGAATGTTTTATATTAAGTTTTATTAGTGCTTTTACATTATTTTTTAATTTTAAAAAATTGTATTTAGCAAAAAATCCATTTAGTATTTTAAATATAGTTTTGCTAGTTTTATTTACTTTTATATTCTATATTTTTTATGCTAAAAATGATTATAAAAATATTAGTAAAGAAGATAAAATACTTTTACCAATGTTTTCTATCTTTGTTTTAGTCGGTCAAAGTTATAGAGATGTTGGCTCTCTTAGTATCTTATTTAGAAAGTATATGTTCTTTTTTACAATAATAAGATTTATTGGATTTTATAATATTTTAAATCTATTTATGATTTATATAAAAAAGACTATTTCAATTTTTGAAAATAAATTTAATTTAAAAGATAATAAATTTATAAAATTATTTAATAAACATCCATTTTTAGTTAGTCTTTTTGTACTTATATTCTGTTATAGCATTTATTATATAGCATATTATCCTGCAGTATTATCGCCAGATCCTAGTAATCAAATAAAACAGGCATTTAATGTAAGAACAAAATATGTAGATTATTCAATTCAAATTGATCCAAAAGTTAATTTAACTAATCATCATCCAGTACTCCATACATTGATGTTAGGTTATTCAGTTAAACTTGGAAGACTTCTTGTTAATGATAACTTTGGCTTATTTATTTATACTTTTTTTCAAGGATTGTTTTTAGTTTTAACACTTTCTTACTCAATTTCTTATTTAAAGAAAAAAGGTGTAAGTAATAAATATTTACTTTTAATGTTATTATTGTACGTTATAATGCCTTGTTTTTCATTTTATGCAATTAATACAAATAAGGATGTTTATTATTCAATTCTTATGATATGGCTAACAATATTTTTAATTGAATTTATTGAAAAATTCAAAAATAAAAAAATTGAATTTAAATGGTTATTATTATCATTTGTATTAATGATGTTTATTTGTTTATTTAGAAATAATGGTATTTTCTTAGTATTATTATTACTTCCATTTATGTGTAATTATAGTAAAATTAATAAAAAAAGAATAATTTGTTTAGTATTTGCTATATTTATAAGTTATATTTCTTATTCTAAAATACTTTTACCTGCACTTCATATAACTGGGACAACGGTTAGAGAAGTATTATCAATTCCTTTTCAGCAAACTGCCAGATATATAAAATATCACGAAGAAGACTTAACCGAAGAGGATAAAAAAAATATTTCAGGACTTCTTAACTATGATATTATTAAAACTAAATATAAACCAAAATTATCTGATCCAGTTAAAGCAACTTTCAACAAATATGCTACAAAAGAGGATTTTGTTAATTATACTAAAACTTGGCTAAAAGGATTTTATACTCATCCATTTACCTATATAGATGCAACACTTAATAATATTTATGGTTACTTTGATATTGGTGATTTAAATTGGTATTTATACACCAAATTTGATAAAAGAATTACTGAAAATAATTTAGTGGATTATCACTTTAATAGTTTTAAACATTTGCGTTCTTTCTTATCTGGATATGGAAATGCTTATAGATGTTTACCAGTTATTGGGTTATTTGTAAATATTGGTTTTAATGTATGGATTGTAATATCAATGACTGTTTATTTAATAAAACAAAATAAAAAGAAATATTTAATAGTTATAAGCCCAATGCTTGTCGCAGTATTTTTCTGCATACTTAGTCCTGCGAATAACTATTTTAGATATGCACTTCCATTTATATTCCCAATGCCCCTTGTTATAATGTATTTACTGAATTTAAAAAAGATAGAAAAAGTTAAATAATTTCTATCTTTTTAATTTTCTAAATATGCGTGAACAACAAGTCTTGATGTATCACTTTGACAAGTTGATAGGGTAAGTATTTTTGCATTTTCATCAAGATTTACATTAAAGTCATAAATACTGCGGTCTTTGATTAATTTTATAAAGTCTAATTTTTCTTCATTACTTTCAAAATTAGTCGTTAAATAATCAGTTGTTGTTGGAATAATATATATTGAAAATATTTTATATTTATATGAACCATATAGGGTATCAAACGTAATTGTTAGGTTTTCTTCATTTGTATACCAATTTTTATATAATACTTTATTTAAAGTACCAAACATAACACCATTTAAAAATCTATTATGTCCGTATAAAATTATATTATCATCAATTTTTGTAGCATTATTTGTATAGTCCATATAAATCCATCCATTTGGATCTTTTTCTTTATATAAATTGTGAGTTAAATAATATTCATTATCAATACTTTTAGTTACAGCATAATCAATGTTAGTTTCATTAACTTTAACCCAGCCAACAACATCAGGATTAATTGTGGTAAGAGAGTACAAATAATTATTTTTTATTTCTAAACCATTTAATGTTCTATTAGAGTTTTCTTCGTTTATATCTTTAGCATTAATATAATCAATTACTTCATTTTGAATTTTGCTTACTTTCATCATTGACCTATAATTATCATAAAAAACATATATAAAAGAAAATAGGATTATAGCAAGTATTACTAAAGCAATCATTCTAAGAACTGCATTATTTGTTTCACTAGCAATATTATTTTCAATATATTCATTAGAGTATTTTAATTTAAATGATGTTTTATATTTCTTTTTTATTAATTTATTATTCTTTTTTAAATATTCAATTACATTTGGATCATGTTCATTCCCATGTAAAATTATTTTAATATTTTTTTGATTATTATTTTTAAGTATTTTTATTACAGTTTCTAAATCCTCTTTATTAAGTTTATTAATATGAATTATTTTTAAATTTTTATTTATATCACAAAATGTATTGAAATTTTGAATGTCTTCATTAGAAAATGGAAATTCTAAATAAATATTATTTTTATAATATATTGATGAGTATGTAGTAAGATTATTTGTTTCCATAAACTTTGAGGTAAATAATATTTCACTTCTTGATTCGGGAATATAACCGTGTTTATCAAGTAATTCAAACATATATTGAGGTATATATTCAAAACTAATATATTTTATATTGTTAATTTTACATAATTTTTCACATAATTTATAAGGCATTATTTCATCAGATTCTAAATATAATGAATTAATTTCTTTGAATCTTGATAAAAATGGTAAGAATATGTAAAGTACTTCGAGTGATTGAAAAGATAGAGTAGTAATAGAGTAAGTTTTTATTAACTCATTAAAAAAAGTACAAATTATTTTTTGATTTAAGAAAATATATTCATCACTAAATACTAGTTCATTGTTACTAATTACGTTAGTATTAAGCATATTTTTATAATCTGGATTAAGTTTTTTTCGCGTAATAAAACATAATCTATCGTTTTTAATCTTTACTAATATCTTCACAAATAACCTACCTTATATTAATTATGATAACACAAAACTTTACATTTTAATATAATTTTTTAAAAAAATATATTGTTTTTTAGAATTTTATGATATAATTAGGTCATAATAAAGATAGGAGAGTTGATGGATGAAAAAGTTTTTTAGTTATTTACTAGTTATGGGAGCCTTTTTATGTATGCCTTTTATGGTAAAAGCAGCTGATTACAAGGAAACAATTAATGTTCCTGGTAATGCTGGTGATTTTACCACTACAACACTTTCTTCAGGAGATGAACAAAGAACTTACAAAATTATGATTATTCTTGAAAATAATACTGAAAATCATAAGGTTACTCAAAAAACTATTAAGTTCACTTTAGGAAAAGCAATTACTGAAGCTAAATGTTCTGACTTTGGTGAATACGTAACTGATGGTGGTACTGTTACTAAAAATTCAGATGGTACATCTACATTAACATGTACATTTGATAAAAATGGTTCAACTGATACTGGTAATAATTTCCAAATTGGTTCATTAGTAGTAACTGTAAAAAAAGATTCTGCTGATGAAGATTGTTCAATTGGTGTTGAAAATGGAAATTCTACTGGTACTAAAAATCCAGAAACTGGTGCTAGCCTTCCTTTAACAATTGTAGCTATAGGACTTGCTGTTGGTACTGGTGTATATTTTGGAACTAAAAAAAGAACAAAACTTTATAAAATTTAATTGATTTGTAATTTTTAATCTACCTTTATGGTAGATTTTTTTATGAAAACACTTTATATATAAAATAATTTATGTTAAAATAAACGAGAAGTGGTGATATTATGGAAAGAAATTTTACAGAACAAGAATTAGTTAGAAGAAATAAACTTGAAAATTTAGTAAATCTAGGTATTGATCCTTTTGGACATAGATTTGAAAGAACTGGTTATGCTTTAGATATAAAAGAAAAATATCAAGATATTTCTCATGATGAATTTGAAAATAGAAATGATATTGAGGTTGTTGCCGGAAGAATTATGTTTATAAGAAAAATGGGTAAAGCATCATTTTTCTCAATTAAAGATAGAACTGGTAATATTCAAATATATATTTCAATTAATGATGTAGGCGAAGAAACTTATAACTTATTTAAAACAGCTGACCTTGGTGATATAGTTGGTGTTAAAGGTAAAGTTATGAAAACTGGAACTGGTGAAGTAACTATTAAATGTTTAGAATATACTCATTTAGTTAAAGCACTTAAACCATTACCAGAAAAATTTCATGGACTTACTGATATTGAGGAAAGATATAGACGTAGATATGTTGACCTTATTATGAATGAAGAATCAAGAAAAGTTGCCCATACTAGACCTAAAATTATTAGATGTATTCAAAACTTTATGGATAACCTTGGTTTTACTGAGGTAGAAACACCAGTTTTACAAACACTTCTTACTGGAGCAAGTGCAAGACCATTTATAACACATCATAATACACAAGATATTGATATGTATTTAAGAATTGCTCTAGAACTTCCTCTTAAAAGATTACTTGTTGGTGGTATGGAAGCTGTTTATGAAATAGGTAGAACTTTTAGAAATGAAGGTATGGATCCTAAACATAATCCAGAGTTTACTTTAATGGAAGCTTACCTTGCATATTCTGACCTTGAGGGTATGATGGATATGACTGAAAAAATGTATCAAGAAATTGCTACAAAAGTAATTGGTAAAATGGAATATAATTGGTGTGGTTATGATATTAATTTAACTGGACCATGGAAAAGAATAAGTATGGTTGACTCTATTAAAGAGGTAACTGGTATTGATTTTTCTAAAGAAATTACAGTTGAAGATGCTTTAAAGCTTGCTAGTGAGCATCAAATTGAAGTTCAAGAGCATGAACATACAGTAGGACATATTATAAATTTATTCTTTGAAAAATATGTTGAGGAAACTTTAATTCAACCAACATTCCTATATGGACATCCAGTAGAGATAAGCCCTCTTACAAAAGCAAATCCAACTGATCCAAGATTTGTAGAAAGATTTGAATTATTTATTGGTGGTAAAGAATTTGCTAATGCTTATACAGAGTTAAATGATCCAATTACTCAACTAGATAGATTCGAAGAACAATTAAAAGAAAGAGATCTTGGTAATGATGAAGCAAATGATATTGATATGGACTTTATCGAAGCTCTAGAATATGGTATGCCTCCAGCTGGTGGAATTGGTTATGGTATTGATAGACTTGTAATGTTATTTACAGAACAAGATTCAATTAGAGATGTAATCTTATTTCCCACAATGAAAAATATTAATAAATAATTATAAAGTGGTATGTAAAAAAGTACTGCTTTTTTAATGGAAAAATTTATAACAAAAAAATTTAATTAAAACATTGCAATCCCAGTATTTACCTTGTTCGTATTTTCCTAAATTATATAGATTTGAGAAAACTTATCCTCATATTTACGTATCTTACTATTAAATAATACCATTAATTTTAAAAAAAATCTAGTACCATTTCCCATAAAATGGGCATCGATTTTTCCTATATCTATATAATTTAAGAAAACTAAGGCTCCTATTTATGTAGGATTGGAGTATATATGAATAAAAAAATAAAAATAGGACTATTTGCATTAATTATTTTAGGAACTATTACATTATGTTTAACTTATAAAAGTAACGATAAAATAATTAAAACTAAAAAAAGAAAACAAAATAATTTAGCAATAATGATTAAAGAAGATGGAGCAACTGATTATACAAAATCAAATTCAAAAGATATACCTAAAGGAGATTATGTATTAAATAGAGATAAAAGTTATTGCAAAAATAATGGTAAAATTGGTGATTATGATAGCTCTTTAGGTAAGGTAAGTTTTTCATTTATAGGTTCTGATAGTTGCTATTTATATTTTGATTATAAAGAAGATACATCATTATATGGAACTATTAAAAAAAGAGCCAAAACAGATACAACTTATTTAGCTCTTTATACAGGTGAAGGAGCAGATGCTTATGCTAATCCAGTATATTATTATAAAGGTAATGTTCAAAACAATAATGTTTTATTTGGAGGTTTTTGTTGGAAGATAGTAAGAACTACAGAAACTGGTGGAGTAAAGATAGTATATAATGGAGTTCAAAAGAATGGATCTTGTAATAATACTGGAACTGATTCACAAATAGGGGAAAGTGGATTTAATGAAGATGCTAATTCTCCGGCATATGTAGGATATATGTATAATACAGTATATAAATATTCAAGTAAACCAATGTCCTCAGAGTCAAATATAGTATTTGGAAATTCATTTACATATGCAAATGGAACTTATACATTAACTGATACTAAAACTGTAGCAACATGGAGTAGTGGGTATAATACAATAAATAATAATCATTATACATGTATGACCACAGGTACAACATGTTCATCTATTTATTACGTTTATTATACTGATTCTTCATCTGCATATTATATAACATTAACTAATGGAAAATCTGTAAGTGATGCTATAATTGAAATGCTTTACGCAGATGATGTAAATAAAAATGATAGTACAATAAAAAATTATATAGATAAGTGGTATATAAATAATTTAAAAACATATGAAAAAAATCTAGAGGATACAGTATTTTGTAATGATAGAACTGGATTAAACTCAGGCGGATGGGATCCAAATGGAGGAAGTACTACTATTTATTTACAATTTAAAAATTATGATACATATAATCAAAGTTTAGCTTGCACAAATGAAACAGACAGTTTCAGTATGAGTAATCCTAAAGCACAATTAAGTTATCCTATAGGACTTTTATCATTACCAGAATTAAGGCTAGCAGGTTATGGAAGTAGTCATTATTTTAACGACGGACAATATGTTTGGCTTGCTTCTCCTTACTTCTACTACTTCTACCCCGTCGTTGGGGTGGCTTACTCGGAAAACTTGTCGACTCTCAACGTGTTTAGTTCGGGGGGCGTGCGTCCTTCTGTATCATTAAAACCAAATACTTACTTTTCCTCTGGAGATGGGTCTTTTACAAATCCTTTTGTGATTGGAGATGCCGTTGAGGAACCTAGTGGAAAATCTTTTGATACAGTCTTTGCAGCAAATAATAGTGATATTTTTGATGAAAATGGTTTAAGATATGAAGGAGCAGATCCAAATAATTATATATGTTTAGATAATAAAACAAGTGGTGCTTGTTCAGATAGTTCATTATTATTTAGAATAATAGGTTTATTTGATGAAGACACCTCAACTGATGGAACAACAAGTAGTGGTACAAAAAAACTATTAAAAGTAATAGATACAAATAACTATGGTGGAACAGATGGTAAAAAGTGGAATTCAGCAGGAACAAACAATTGGAGTAATGCTTCATTAAAAACAGAATTAAATGGAACATACTTAACTACTTTGGTAGGAACTTCAAATGTAAATGGTAAATTATCTAGTGGAATAGCAAATGCAAAATGGCATTTAGGAGGGGCTAGTTCATCAAATTATAATACTTTAACAGCAGAAGGTATTTATAAAGAGGAAAGAAATGCAAGTGCGATATATAGTGGTAATCCAAGTAGTATATATGCAAAGGTAGGACTCATGTACCCAAGTGATTATGGATATGCAACAGTGGGAGGTACAAATATTAACAAGTCAGAATGTAGAACAAGAGATTTATATGATTGGGATGGCTCAATATACAGTGATTGTAGGAATAATGATTGGTTGTTTATATCACAAAATAATTTTGTCAATAACGTTGAATGGACAATTACTCCTCGTTCAGATACTTCTGGCAACGTTTTACATATACGTTCGACAGGAAATGTTAGTCATCAATATAATTATATTGATGTACCTAATTTTTATTGGGCTGCACGCCCAACATTTTATCTAGATTCTAGTGTTCTAAAAATTGTTGGAGGAACAGGAACTAGTGATAACGCATATCGTATTGGTTAAAAATAGACATTAGTCTATTTTTTTTTATTTATCATAAACTTTAGTATGATTTCAATATTATGGACATTTTTAATTGTTATAGGAATTTTATATAGTTTTTTAACTGGGAATATAAATGTAATTAATGAAAGTATATTAACTAATGCAGATAAAGCCTTAAAATTAATATTAAGTTTATTTCCAACAATAGTATTATGGTCTGGAATAATGAAAATAGCAGAAAGTGCTGGAATGCTTACAAGGTTTGCTAAGTTTTTAAGACCAATCTTGTCTAAACTTTTTCCATCTGTTCCAAAAGATAATCCTTCACTTGGTTATATTGCCTCTAATATTGCTGCAAATATGTTAGGACTTGGTAGTGCAGCAACACCTTTTGGATTAAAGGCAATGAGTGAACTTCAGAAGATAAATGATAAAAAAGATATTGCTTCAACACCAATGATAACTTTTTTAGTTTTAAATACTGCTGGGGTTACTATAATTCCTACAACAATAATTGCTATAAGACTTGCTTATAACAGTTTAAATCCTACGGAAATAATTGCTCCAGCATTAATATCAACATCTTGCAGTTGTTTATCAGCAGTTTTAATTGATTATTTTATAAGGAGGAAAAAAAGATGAAACTTTTTTCTATTATAGTTATTCCTTTATTTATTTTATTTGTAGTTTTTTATGGCTATATCAAAAAAGTTGATGTGTATTCCTCCTTTTTAGAGGGTGCCAAAGAGGGAATGAAAATAGTATATAATATTTTCCCTGCGGTACTTGCAATGGTTTTTGCAGTAAATATTTTCTTAGATAGTAATATACTTCCTTTTTTATTAAGACCTATTACTAATATTTTAAATTTACCTCCGGAAATACTTCCTATGGCTTTTTTAAGACCAATATCTGGTACAGCTTCGATGAGTATAATGACTAAAATATTTGAAATATATGGGCCAGATACATATCCAGGAAGACTTGCTAGTGTACTTCAGGGGTGTACTGATACAACAATTTATGTAATTGCTCTTTATTATAGTAGCGTAAAAATAACTAAAAGTAGATATACTGTAGTAATAGGTCTTATAGCGGATTTAGTTGGACTTATTATGGCATTTGTTTTAACTAGGATTTTCTTTTGATGTATGATATAATTTTTGTGGTGAGAAATTTATGGAAAAAATTCAAAAAATAATAGCAAATAGAGGATATACATCAAGAAGAAAAGCTGAAGAGTTAATTATGCAAGGAAAAGTGTATGTTGATGGTAAAAAAGCCTCTATTGGAGATAGAATAGATGAAAATGCAAACATTTCTATTGATGGTAAAGAAATTATAGGTACAAATAATAAAGTGTATTTTCTATTAAATAAACCAAGAGGAGTAGTTTCTACAGTAAGTGATGAAAAAGGTAGAAAAACAGTTGTTGATTTTATTGATACAGATGAAAGAATTTACCCAGTTGGAAGACTTGATTATGATACTACTGGACTTTTAATACTTACAAATGATGGGGATCTTGCAAATAAACTTACTCATCCTAAAAATAAAATAATTAAAACATATTTAGCAAAATGTGCTGGAATTATTACAAAAGAGCAAATTGATAAACTAAAAAAAGGTATTTATATTGATGATAGAAAAGTAGATATTATTGATTTTAAAGTTAAAAAAATAGATAAAGAAAAAAATGCAACATTTATTTCAATATCTATTATTGAAGGTAGAAACCATATAGTAAAAAGATTATTTGAAAGCATTGGCCTTTTAGTGGACAAACTTACAAGAACTCACTATGATTTTTTAGATTTAGGTAATTTAAAATCTGGTGAATATAGAACATTATCAATTAAAGAAGTAAAAAAACTTTATCGAAATTAAAAAATAACCCCATGGGTTATTTTTTTTAGTTACATTCTTCGCAGTGGCAGTCATCACAAGAACATTCTTCTTCATCACCACAGTGGCAATCAGAGCAGTGACAATCTTTACAAGAACATTTATTTTCTTCTTCTTCAGCAATTTTGATTGCATTTACAGGACAAGAAGAAATAGCATTTTGTAAGTTTTCACTTTCAAGATTTTCTTGTGAAATAGCTTCAGAAAGGCCATCTTCATTAAAGTCAAAATGCTCACTATCAATAGCTACGCAAGCACCACAACCAATACATTTTTCATCATCAACAATTATTTTTTTCATTTATTCCTCCTTTTTCATTATAACATGTATTTGAAAAAATATGTAAATAATTTGACAAATATCAAAAATATGATAAAATATAACCTCGTCAAAAGGGGAAAGACTATGAAAGTATATAGAATTGCAAATAGATTAGAAATAGATAAATTTTTAGAAAATAAATCATTTAATAATGTTGGAAGTACTTTTAATGAGACTTGTAAAAATAATTCTCATCATTACAAGAAAAATACTTTTTATATGCATTTTTTTGATAGTAAAGATGATATATTTTATTTTAATAGTCCTTTGAAAAGGTTTTTATGTACGTATAATATTCCTGATGAAGTAACTAAGGGATATTTAGGACTTGGAAAATATATTTCTAAATATGATTCAAGTAAAGAAGATTATGTTTTAGAATATGCTATTCCAAGTAAATTAATTAAATTAGAATATTTAGAAAGCATTGAAGTTTTACCAGTAAGTTATACATTTAAAGATTTTTTACAAAATGAAGACTATAATAGTCAGATGATTTATAGTAAAGAAGACACAAATTTATTAAAAATGTAATAATTTAACTTTAATAAGTTAAAAAATTATGGTATCATTAAATAGTAGAGGTGTTTTAGTATGGATGAATATGGACAAAAAATTCCAAGTAGAGCTTCGAGAAATCAAGAACTATATAAAGAAATTAGTAAAACAGAGCTTGATAATTATGAAGTTAGAAGTAATGAGGCCGTAATTGGAGATAATAAAGGTAGTATTGATGTAGAAAAAATTAAAAGTATATTAGATACTCATTATAAAGATGCTCCCAAAAGAAGAAGTATTGCTATTGAAGATGAAGAAATTGTTAAGACTAAAGCCGAAGAAACTAAAGAATATGATATTAATGTAATTTTGGATAAAGCTAGAGAAGTTAAAGAAGATGATTATGAAAAAGAAAGAAATAAAAAACTTCGTAATACAGGATTTGATATATTAAATAGTTTAGACTTTAATGAAGAAAAAGAGGAGAGTACTCATAAAGTAAGTGATAAAACAGCTGAAGAACTTGCAAATTTAATTAATACAATTTCAATAAATGAAAAAGCTATTAAAAAAGCGAGTGAAGAAAGTGATCCTCTTGCATTACTCGAGGATTTAAAAGGTAGTGATAATACTGAAGTTATCGAAGGAATTCATGATGATAATGAAAAAACAAAAGAAACTGTTTTCGAAGAAATTAATAGTAATGAAGTAAAAGAAAATACAACATCATTAGATAAGTCATTTTTTACAGAATCTACAAAGTTTAAGAAAGAAGATTTTGATGACTTTTCTGATATTGAAGATAGTAAATCATCAGTATTTGTAAAAATAATCATAGTTTTATTAATACTTGCTTTTGTAGCAGGAATAGTTATTTTAGTAAAATCATTTTTATAACATATAATTTAGTATGAAATTAAAAGAAAGACTTAAAAGAAAATATTATATTTTGATAACCTTTTTAATAAGTCTTTTTTTGTTTATTATAATTTTTAGTTTATATAGTAAAAAACTAAATCCTAAATTAAATGATTATATTGATTTTTTAGTTAAGAATGAAATATATAAGAAAGTTATTAAAAGTAATAATTTTATAACTAATGAAGAAGTTAATGATATTTTATATATTGATAAAAATAAAAGTAATGAAATAGTTTATTTAGATTATGATATGGATAAAACTTATAAATTGTTAAATAAATATATTGATAGTTTAAAAAAAGATAATTCTAAAAGTAAGATTTTAACAGTACCTTTTTTTATAGCAAGTGATAATATTATTATATCTTCGTTAGGTCCAAAAATAAAATTTAAATATGAAATAATAGATAATGTAAAAGGGAAAATAAAAACTAAAGTTACTGATTTTGGAGTTAATAATGCTCTTGTGGAAATGTATTTTGAACTTGAAATAGGGTATTTAGTTGTTATTCCTATGAATAAAAAAGAAAGTGTTTTAAAAACAGAAATCTTAATCTCTTCGAAAATTATTAATGGAAAAGTACCAACATTTTATGGAAAAAATATCTTTAAAGAAAGTAGTATAAGTACTTCCAATTGAAAAAAAACTATGCTATACTTAATAATAGGTGAGAGTATGAAAAATAGTGTGTTTATTAGTGAAGCATTTACTAGTGCAATTAATGATTATTTAAAAGGTAAGTCCCATCCAGAAGGAATAACATATAACTCTTTTTTAGTTGTCGTAATAAGACTTCTTACACTAATTTATGATGAACTAGATATATTAAATCCTTTTTATTTAAATAATGAGCAAGCTTTAAATGATAACTTAGAAAAATATGGCTATTCATATAATAATATTTGTGCTTTTAAAAGAGCCTTTAACCATTTTTATGAAAAAGAAAATTCTGAAGACTTCATTAATTTACAAAAAATGCTTATAGATATGTTTGCTTTTAAGAAAAAAAGTATGGATTTAAAAGAAAGTGAGATAGAAAGTTTTAAAGATTTACTATATACAGGAAAGTCACCTAATCCATTAATAACATCTTATAACTTTTTAATGGCTAAAGATGTTAATGAAATAGAAAATTATTTTGAAAAAATAGTTAAAGAGAATGTATATAAAAAGAAAGAAAGAGAAAAGAAAAAATTAAATATTGATGCATATGAAATTTTAAAATATTCTTTAGAGGATATTAATAAAATGGATGCTGATCAGCTTGATGAAGTAAATAAAAAGGTATATAATTATTTTGATATTAATGAAAATGCAATTAATAAAGATTATTTACTTGATAAGGCAGTATTTGATTTTAATAATCCAAAACCATCATTTTCCACAGGCAATGGTTATGTAGATATTTTATTAATACTTTCTATAGTGGTAACACTAGGACTAGTAATATTCTTATTAACAATATTTGTTTTTTAGGGGGATAAATGAAAATAACAATTAATAATAAAACATATGAAGTAATAAAAAATGAAAAAGATGCAATAGATGAAGAAGTTTTAAAAGAAGCAATAACTGAATACTTTGAAAATTTTGATTTTATAGTGGGTGATTGGGCTTATGGAAAACTTCGCTTAAAAGGTTTTAACGATAAATCAAATAAAAATTTTAAACCAATTAATGATATAAAAAATGTTGATAATTATATTAAAAAATATTGTGCATATGGTTGTAGATATTTTATTTTAAAAGTTATTGAAAAAAATTAATGATTTTGTTATAATTTAATTATCATATGAAGGGATTGATATAGATGAGTAAGATTAGGGTAAATTTAACAAGTGGAAATGTTTTTGAAAAACCATTAGTAACTTGTTTTCAAGGAACAAGTGCAAACTATGTTGTTTTTGATAATGAAATGAATGGTTCAATGGGCCTTCCAATTATTTGTATAAGTAAATTAAACGGAAATAGATTAGAAAAGATTTTTGATCAAAGTGAATGGGCTAGTGTAAAAGAAAATTTAAAATCAATTATAAGTGGTTCAACTCTTATGTATTTAGAGGTTCCAGAAAATTTAAGTGCACAAGATGATTTCTTTACACAACTTACTTTGCCTGTTGCATCATTTGATGTATTAAAAAGAAGTTATAATCCTCCGAAACCTGAACCAGAGGTAATGCCTGCACCACAACCTGAAGTAGCTCCAGCACCTGTTCAACCTGCTCCAGAGGTTATGGAAACGCCAGCTCCTCCAGTAATGGAAGGACCAATATCATTTGGTGGTATGAATACTGTAAATACTGCTCCAGTTATGCCAAACATGGGTGCTCCAGTTATGAATAGTAATCCAGCACCACAAATGATGGGAAATAGTGATATGTTGGGTCAAACAAATACTATGGCAATGCCAAATGTAAATAATCAAATGCCAAATCCACAACCAATTTCAAACATAAATTATGCAGATTTAAAAGAAACTTTTATGAAATCTTGTGAAAATATGTTTGATGCTTTAGTAAAAAGATTTGAAAATAAATAACTTTCATAAAATTGAAAGTTTTTTTATATATTATAATATGAAAGATTTAATAGAGTATTATTATAATTTAGTAATTGATAAACTGTTTATCGAGGATGATAAGTATCATTTTATTTTAAATAACCATGATTTTTATTTTGTATATTTTTCTAGAACTAAAGAGGATCTCGAAGATATTTTATTTGTTTCAAATGAATTAAAACAAAAGGGTATAAATGTTCATAATATAAGGTTAAATATTAATAATGGTTATTTAACAAAGGTAGATGGAATTGATTATGTTTTACTCGAAGTATTTAATAAAGATGAAATAATAGATATATTTACTATAAATAATTATAATAAGAAGCTTTCATTAAATAGTATAAAAAGTAATCTTTATCGTAATAATTGGGCTTATTTATGGAGTGTAAAAGTAGATTATATAGAAAGCCAATTAAATGAGATTCAGTATGATAAAATAATTGATAATTCAATAGATTATTATATTGGTCTTTCAGAAAATGCTATATACTATGTTAATAATGTAAATTCAAAATATAGTATGTCATCTTTAGATAAAATAGTTTTATCAAGAAAAAGGATTATTAGTCCAAATTATAGTTTAAATTATTTTAATCCACTTTCATTTATATTCGATTTAGAGGTTCGTGACATTGCGGAGTATATTAAATCAACTTTTTTTGATAATGGTGATGCTTATCTTGATTTAGAGTCTTATTTAAAAAGTACTAAACTTACAATATATTCATATAATATGCTTTTTGCAAGACTACTTTTTCCATCATATTATTTTGATATTTATGAAAAAGTTGTTAATAAAGATGTCTCATCAGAAAAACTATTAAAAATAATAAATAAGGCAAATGAATATGAAATTTTTTTAAAAAAAGCATATGTTTTAATATCAACATATGCTCCTTTAGAAAATATTGAGTGGCTTAAAAATTAACATTTATAATGCCTTTGATATCAGGAATTTCCTCCTTAAAAAAGGTAAGAAGATTCTCATTAATTGTATTATCTTGATATAAACAATTTGCACAAGCACCATAAAGTTTAATATAGATATAACCATCTTCATATTTAACAAATTCAATGTCGCCACCATCCATATTTAAATAGGGACGAACTTTTTCAATAACATTTAAAATCTTTTCTTCCATATAAATCACTACATTATTATAGCATTTTTTTTGAAAATATGGTAGAATTTTGTTTGTGAGGAATAGTTTATGGCAGAATACAGAGCGGGTAGTATCGTTAAATGCCAAGTAACTGGAATAGAGAAGTATGGAGCTTTTGTAAATATTGATGGTATTTATAGTGGCCTTATTCATATTTCTGAAATATCAAATGGTTTTGTAAAAGATATTAATGACTTTTTACAAATTGGTGAAATTATTTATACACAAATATTAGATGTAGATGAGGAAAATAATAGGCTTAAATTATCTATAAAAAATATAAATTATAAATCAAATACAAAAAGTAAAGTTAAGGAATCTAGACTTGGATTTTTACCTTTAAAAAATCATTTAAATACTTGGATTAGTGAAAAACTATCCGAAATAAATGAGAATAATCAAAAGTAGGTTATTCTTTTTTTATTTATAACATAAAAAAAACTTCCATAAGGAAGTAATTTTTAAATGGTGCCCGAGGCCGGACTTGAACCGGCACGGGTTTTAATGCCCGCAGGATTTTCGTACCACTATAACTTTCGTTACCAAACAATTTGTTTGTAGTCTGGACTTTCTCTTTACCATATTACAAAGTAATTTAGGTATTGCCCGTAAAGTCTCTACACCTTGTTTATTTACATAAACCTTGGCTCGGGATTGCCATCAGCGTTATCTGTAAGGTTTCCCCGAATTTGAGCAAATTCACTTATCGGATTTCTCACGATAGTGCTCAAGGCCTTCCAACTAAGTAAGAGGCCCTAAGTCCTGTGCGTCTACCTATTCCGCCACTCGGGCAGGCACTGTCTTAATTAATAAGACTTCTTAATTATAACTTTTTTTTTAAGTAAGTGCAATACTTTTTTGCTAAAAATCTGAATAATATGTAAAAATGTGTCTATTTTTTTACTAAAATTATGTATTTATAGTAAAAAGTTATAAAATATATTAATTTTTTTCAAAAGTTAATTGACATTTGAAAATAGTTTATGCTATAATCAAATTGCGCTTGAAGAAATGGAGGAATACCCAAGTCCGGTTGAAGGGACTGGTCTTGAAAACCAGGAGGTCGGGTGACCGGCGCAGGGGTTCGAATCCCTTTTCCTCCGCCAATTTAAAATTTATATCGCGGGATGGTAGCAGTCTGGTAGCTCGTCGGGCTCATAACCCGAAGGTCGTAGGTTCAAATCCTTCTCCCGCAACCAATGGTTCCATAGTGTAGCGGCCTATCACGCTTGCCTGTCACGCAAGAGATCACGGGTTCAAATCCCGTTGGAACCGCCATTTGGCTTCATAGCTCAGTCGGTAGAGCAGAGGACTGAAAATCCTTGTGTCGCTGGTTCAATTCCCGCTGGAGCCACCAGAAAAACAAATAATTCCCCAATGATGGGGTTTTTTATTTTGCTAAACATATTTTAATACATACTTTTAAATGATTTTTCCTGATTCAATACAAAAAACTTTGAATAACAAAATTTATATAGTATAATAGTAATTATCAATTGGAGGGTTTAGTAATGAATTTAGAAAATGCAAAAGGGGAATTAGTAAAAAGATATAAATACTTATATGGTAATGCTTTTTTAATTTTAGCTCCATATATGTATGAAGAAACTAGTGAAGAACTTGTAAAAAGATTAAAAGAGCAACAAATAAAGTTTGGTACTATTTTTGCAGATAAACCACTAATATATTTAAATATAAGTAGATTAGATGGAATAAATTCATTATTCGAAGAATTTCTATTATCTGATATACCTATGGAAGAAAGCAAACTTTATCAATTATTACAAAGTAAAAAAAATAATAAAGAATATTTAGAACAAGTAAGCTATGGTCTAGCGTTATTAGAAAAAGAAAATGCTGATAAAAGATCATTTCCTTATACAATAGATATATTTAAAATATTAAGTAAAACTTGTGATTATATTGAAGAACAATCTGGTGATTTAAATAATAAAAAAAATAAATTAAATGTACTTGATGAATATTATAGAATAGGAAGATACAAAAATAATGGGAAAATATATACAAGCGGAAGAAATTTAGACTTACACGATTGTGATTCACTTTCATTTATAATTGATAAAAATCCAAGAAAGCCATTAAGAGATAAAAATGATGTTGGTGTAAAAAATAATTCGTTTATAACCGCAATAGTAACTGCACCTCATTATGAAGATAATTTATCAATTTTTACTGAAAATGAAAAACAACAAGTATATTTAACTTATCATGATGAATTACCTTGTAATTTAGAAATAGCTTGTGCTTTAGAGAAAGTGTATATTCATGCGTCAACTGATACTAGATTACAAAGACCAAAAAATACTGAACCTTGTGGAGAATATTTTACTATTAATGAAAATGAAATATTTGTTGATCCTAGTGATAGTTTATATAGATATTATCAAATGTGTCCTCATTGTGGTTATATAGTAAATATACCTAAAGAGATTTTATCTGATGGAATAAAAGAAAGAATAGAAGATAGATGTAGCAAAGATAATAAATTATTTAGAAAAATGTATCTTTATTCAGAACTATATAGTTTAGATAAGTCTTCCACAAAAGAACAAAAAAGAATATTGCAAAAATGAAAGTAAAAATTTATAAAAAATCGTTTCTTGAACATATGAGAAACGAGTTTTTTTATATTAAAATTAAGACAAAATTAATGGTGCCGAATACAAGAATTGAACTTGTAGCTGATGCTTACCATGCATCTGTTTTGCCATTAAACTAATCCGGCGTCAATATTATTTTATCATAAGTAATAGATTTATTCTATAAAAAATGTTATACTTATTATAATAAGAGGTGGATATATGAGAGAGTCAGTTGGGTCAACATGGATATTTTTAATAGCTATAACATTTACTATTATTTTTTCAGGATTTTTAGTTATGGCATTAAGCTATTCAAGAACTTATAAAGAAAAAAATGAATTAACATCAATAATAGAAAAATATGAGGGATTAACTACTAAAACTATACATCATAAGAATATTGATGGGTCTATTAATGTTATGAATACATACCTTAGAAATAACAATTATAACCGAAAAGGATTTTGTCCGAAAATTGATTCAGAATATGGAGATACAGTTAATAAAATGTATGGATTTGATATTGATGGAACTCCAGAAACAGCTCAGAATGACAAAAGGTATGATTATTGTGTTCTTGCTATGACAAATTATGAAACTTGTAATACTATTTTTAGAGTAACAGTATTTTTTGATTTCAATTTACCAGTATTCGGAGATTTAGTTAAATTTAGAGTTTCTGGACAAACAAATGAAATTATGGATGCTTATATTATGGATGAGCAAACAAGATGTAAAAAATAAATATTTGTATTATAATTAAAAATTAGTTATAATATTTTTGGATGTGGATTATGGAAAATAAATTAAAACATATTGCAATTATAATGGATGGTAATGGTAGATGGGCTCAAAAAAGAGAACTAAAAAGAAGTTTTGGTCATAAAAAGGGTGCAAATACATTAGAAAAAATAGCAACCCATATTAATAAAATTGGTGTTGATGTTTTAAGTGTATATGCTTTTTCTACGGATAATTTTAAAAGAAGTAAAGAAGAAGTAGACTATCTTATGAATCTATTTATTGATATGTTTAATAAAAAATTTACTAAACTAAAAGAAAATGGTATTAAAGTAGTTTTTAGTGGTTCTAAAGATGGACTTAGAGAAGATGTTATTACATCAATGAACAACATTGTAAAGAAAACTCAAAATAATAAAGGAACAATACTTAATGTATGCCTTAATTATGGTGCTCAAGAAGAAATTATTAGAGCAAGTGAAAGATATCATGAAGATTTAGTAAATAATAAAGTTTCTAAAAATGAAATTAATAGAGATAATTTTTATAAATATTTAGATAATGAATTACCCGCTATTGATATTTTAATTCGTACTGGGGGAGAACATCGTTTAAGTAATTTTATGTTATATCAAATGACTTATGCAGAAATATTTTTTATAGATACCTTATTTCCAGATTTAAAAACTAAAGAAATTGATGATATTATAAAAACATTTTTACATACTGATCGAAGATTCGGAGGACTAAATGAAAAGAAAACAAATAATTGATTTAATTACTGCAATAATACTTATTGTACTTGGAAGTATAATTTTACTTTTCCCATTACTAAAAATAGTTAATGTAAAATATATTTTTATGGGTGTACTTGCCTTTTATGGAATTATGAATTTATTAAAATTTATTTTAACTAATGAAGCAAAAGATTATGAAGGTTTATTTACATGTATTGTAAGCATGGTTACATTAATTTTACTTGGACTTATTGATACAAATATACCACTTAATTTAGCATTAACTTTATTTGTATGGATAACAATGATGAGTTTAGTTAAATTAAAAAAATGTGATTATTATCATGATAGACATAAAGAAATCTATATTTTAAAAATAATAACTTTAGTTTTATTTATTTTATCTGGACTTCTTTGTACAATTAACTTATATTACGAAAAAAGTGTACAAATTTTAGTACTTGGATTTTTTTATTTTATAAATGGTATTTTAGAGGCTATTGATCCAATTACATATTATTTAATAGAAAAACAAAAGTAATAAAATAAAAATATTTTCATATTATGTATTACGGAGGAAATATGGAAATATTAAAAGTAGGAGCAAAATCAAATCCAAGTAAGGTTGCTGGTGCAATTGCAAATATTTTCAGAGAAAATAAAAGTGCCACAATTCAAACTGTTGGAGCAGCAAGTCTAAATCAAGCAATTAAAGCAATTGCTATTGCAAGAGGTTTCGTAGCACCAATGGGGGATAATTTGGTAACTATTCCAGCATTTTCTGATATAGAAATTGATGGTGAAAAGAAAACTGCCATTAAATTAATAATCGAGTCAAAATAGGCTCGATTTTTTTATAAAAAAATGTTAAAATTATTATGTGATGTAAAATGAAGAAAAAGAAATTTTTTAAGAGTAAAACTCAAATGATAATTTATATTATATTATTTGTAATATTTATTGCTTTATTTATTTATTTTGGTACACTTGAAAATACCACAAAAAAGACTAGTGATAGTGATAAGTTTAAAAATGAATATAAAGAGGTAAATGAAGATAATGTTTTTGTGTATTTAAATGCCGCTGAAACGCTGGATTATATCAAAAAAGATAATATATTAATTCTTTTTGGTATGAAAAATAATTCCTTTGTTGGAAATTATGCAAATATTTTAAATGAAGTTGCAAAAAATGTTGGAATTGAAAAAATATATTATTATGATTTAACCGAAGATCGTAAGATTAAAAATGGAACTTATCAAAGTATTGTCAACTATTTAAAAGATTATGCAGTATCACTTGATGATGGTAGTAAAAATATATATGCACCATCACTTCTTGTAAAAAATGATGGAATTATAACATACTTTGATGATGAAGATGCAATTGTTCATGGAGAAACTAATGCTAATGATTATTTTGATAATTATAGAACAAACTTAAAAAAGATTACCTTAAAGAGTGTGTTGGAGGATTATAAGAAAAATGAAAACAAATCAAATTAAAGTATATTTCTTCATCTTTGTAATATTAGTATTTATCTTCGGAGGATTTTATTTAATGAAGAAAAGTGAAAAACTTAAAAATGTTGTAGATAAAAAAGTTACTGAAGTAAAAGATACTGATATTAGATTAGATAAAACTAAAGATTATATTTATTATTCTGATGTAAATGTAGTCGAAGGAGAACTGGATATTGAATATAAAAACATTAATATTAATTTCGAAGATAAAGAGGGTGTTGCCGCAATTGTTAATAAAGAAAATGAAGAAATGAGTAAATCACCTGTTTATGATGAAACTAATGAAGAAGCAAATTATAATCATTTAATAAGTGCAAAATTTGCAAAATATGAAATTATTCATTATGTAGATTATATCACTTTAGTGGTAAATAAATATAGTTTTGATTATAAAACAATTATTACTACACTTGGAAGTGATGTTTATGTATTTGATAAAACAAGTGGAAAACTATATAATAATGATGAACTTTTAAGTAAGTTTAGTATTAATAAAAATGATATAAATGAAAAAGTGAAAACTTACTTAAATGATAAAAATTTAGTAAGCGAAGAAAATAAAATTGATGTTGAGCAAACTATTAGTAATAATACAAAATATAATCTTTATGTTGATAAACTTGGTAGACTTGTAATAAGTATTCTTGTCAAAGCCGAGAAAAGCGATTATAATGATATTATAGTTTTAAGTTAGAAAGGAAAAAATATGGATACTGAAAACAAAATGAAAAATGCTTTAGAAAGCGTAAAAAGTAGATTAGGAAGTATAAGAGCAGGAAGGGCTAATCCAGCACTTTTAAATGGAATAATGGTTTCTTATTATGGAACTCCAACACCAATTCAAAGTATTGCTAATATAATGGTTCCTGAGGCAAGACAACTTCTTATTAAACCATTTGATAAGAATGCGGTTAAAGATATTGAAAAAGCTATTAATGAGGCTAATTTAGGTATTAACCCAACAAATAATGGAGAAATGGTTATATTAACTATTCCAGAGCTTACTATGGATAGAAGGAAAGAATATGTTAAACAAGCAAAAGCAATAGGTGAGGAAGGAAAAGTAGCACTTAGAAATATTAGACAAGATGCTAAAGATGAGATTACTAAAGCAAAATATCCTGAAGATGAAGAAAAACTTTATATGGAGGATCTTCAAGAGTTAATTGATAAATATAATAAATTAATTGATGAAGAAATCAAAATAAAAGAAAGTGAGTTATTACAAATCTAATATGAATAAATTATCTAAAATATTTTTAGGTATATCTATATCATTTTTAGTAATTATCTTCATTTTAAGTTATGTATTAATAAAAAAAAGTAATGAATTTGATACTTCATTTATGAGAGAAGTTACTGTAAATGAAGTTTTAACTCTATTTGAAAGTGATAATTATCATGTAATATATGTAGGAAGAAAAACTTGCCCTTTATGTGAAAAGTTCTTACCTAATTTAAAAAATGCAAGTATTGAATATAACTTTACACCTTTATATTTAGATATTTCTAAAGTAGATAGAACATCTTCAGAATGGATAAAATTAATAAAAAAACTTAGTATGAAATCAACTCAAACATTAAATGAAAGTGATGAAGGGGAAACAGTTACTGAAACATATGGATATTTTCTTGATAATTATGGATTTACACCTACAGTTATAGTTAGTAAATCAGGAAAACAAGAAGCAGGATTTATTGGTTATAAATCTGAAACCGATTTAAAAAAATTTATAAAAGAAAAAGGCATAGATTAAGTTCTATGTCTTTTAACTTTCTTCGATAAAATGATCACTTTTATGAGGTTCATCTCGAAGAAGACCAGGATAACCTTGTTGCCTTAAGGCTTCATAAGTCATTATTGCAACTGTATTAGAAAGATTTAAAGCTCTAACATTATCAGTCATTGGAATTCTTATGCATTTATCAATATGAGGTTTTAATAACTTTGGGGGTATACCAGTTGATTCTTTACCAAACATGAAATAGATATTCTCATCTTTATTTGAATAATTAAATGCATCACCAGTTTTATGCCCATATCTTGTTAAATAATAAAATGTTCCTTTATTTTTACTATAAAAATCATCAATATTTTCATAAACAAAGTATTTACACTTATCAATATAATTTACACCACTTCTTTTAATATGAACATCATCTAAAATAAAACCAAATGGTTTAATAAGATGTAATGTGCTACCAGTTGCAACACAAGTTCTCATTATATTACCAGTATTTTGTGGTATTTCAGGTTCAAACAATACTATATTTATCATTATTCTTTATCAAACTCGTTTTCCTTTAAAAGATTTTCAAAATTTGCATAAGTTTTATTTAAATCTTTATTATATATAACTTTTTTAAGTTCATTATTTTTAAAGTGTAAAATACATGGAATATTATTAATTAATTTTGTATTAAATGTATTATTTATTTCTTTGTAGAAGTTTTCATCATCCTTTATATTAGTTACATTTACAAAGTAAAATTCATCTTTTAAATTATAGTTATCAATTAATTTTTTTAATTTCTTTTCAAAACTATAAACTTTTTCATCATTTGTATAACTTATATAAACAAAATACTCAGATGGTGATTCCTTTAAAACTTGAATTGTTTCACTTAAATCTTTAATTTCAACACTTAATGTATTCGATGTAATAAGATAACTATTCATAAGTTTTTCCTCTTTTTTAACATTTTTCCAACTAATTATATACCATATTAGAAATATTATTAAAAGGAAACCTATGATGAAATAAAATAGTTTTTTAAAATTAATATTATTTTTTTTACTTTTCTTTTTTGCCATATTATCACCATCCTTATTGTAGCAAAATTTCTTTTTTTAGTAAATTATTCATTATCATTTTTTTCTAACTTTACAAGAACTTCACGTGGTTTAGAACCATTTTGTGGTCCCACTATACCTCTTGATTCAAGAAGGTCAACCATTCTTGCAGCTCTATTATAACCAAATCTAAATCTTCGTTGAATAAGTGATGCAGAGATTTTACCAGTTTCAATAGCAAACTCGACAACTTCATTATACATTGGATCATCACCACCATCAGTATCAGAATTACTGCTTCCTGAAGATGATGTATGAGGACTTTCTTGATTAGTAAATTCTTCATTATATTTAACTTGCGTTTGCGCTTTACAATATTCAATTAATTTACTTATTTCATTATCGGAAATAAAGCATCCTTGAATACGAGTAGTATGACTTTCTCCCATTGGAAGATATAACATATCACCTTTACCAAGAAGACTTTCAGCACCTGAAGCATCAAGGATTGTTCTTGAGTCAATTGCACTAGATACTGAGAAGGCAATTCTTGATGGAATATTATTTTTAATTACACCTGTAATAATATCAGTAGAAGGTCTTTGAGTAGCAACGATTAAATGTATACCTGCGGCTCTTGCCATTTGTGTAATTCTCATAATAGAGTCTTGAACTTCTTTAGAGGCTACGAGCATAAGGTCTGCAAGTTCATCTATTATTACTACAATATATGGCATTCTTGTAGTATTTATATCAGGATTTTTCTTTCTTTCTTTTTCAATTAAATCATTATAACCCGCAATATTTTTAACTTCTTTTTCAGCAAAGATATCGTATCTTTTTTCCATTTCTGCAACTACTTTTTGTAAAACAACTGAGGCTTTTTTAGGGTCTGATACAACAGGACATAATAAATGAGGTATTCCATTATAATTTGTAAGTTCAACTTTTTTAGGGTCCACTAATACAAGTTTTACTTCATCAGGTTTATATCTCATTAATATTGAACAAATAATGGTATTAATACATACCGATTTACCAGAACCAGTAGAACCAGCAACTAATAAGTGGGGCATTTTAGATAGATCCGCAAGAATAGATGTTCCCATAATATCTTTACCAAGAGCCACAAGGATTTTATTTGCTCCATTATTTTGCCAAGTTGCTTCGAGTACCTCTCTAAAACCTACTGAAGATATTTCACGATTTGGTATTTCAATACCAATAGTATTTTTACCCGGAATAGGGGCTTGTATACGAACTTCTTTTGCAGCCATTGCTAAAGCGATTTCTTTATTAATTCCTACAATTCTACTTACTTTTGTACCACTTGGAACAATTATTTCGTATTCAGTAACTGCAGGTCCAATATGAATTTCAACAACTTTACCTTTAATATCAAAATCATTTAATACTTTTTCTAATTTAATTTGATTTTCTTTAATAAATGGTTCCTCACTATTTTTCTTATTTTTTGGAGTAGGTGTAAGTAAATCAAATTTTGGTAGTCTATATACACTTGGATTTGAGGCTCCTTCATCAGTTTCAATAGGGTTAACATCAAAACTTTCCTTTATACTTTTTTCTGGTGTATTAATATTTTTTAAATCATCTATACTTGTAATGACAATTTTTTCTTTTTCTGTAGGTTCATCTTTATCTTTAACATTTTTGATACCAACAAGTTCATCACCTTCGATGATATATTCTTTTTTGTTTTTAACATTTTCTTTTTCATCATCATCGTTATCCCTTTTAAATAAACATACAAACTTATTTAAAATATCTGATAAGGTAATATTAAATATAAGGATAAATGAAAATATTCCTAATACCACTAAAACGATTTTTGTTCCAGTTAAACTAAATGCTGCTTTAAGTCCTCCGGCAAGTAAGGAACCAATTAAGCCACCACCAATAACAATTGAGGAAGAACCACTTGATAAAATAGAACTACTTTCTTCCATAGTACCAATTCTAGTCATATAATTATTGTAAGTAACATCCATTAAATCTGAAAAACCATTAGTCTTTTTTAATAGTTCAAAATGTCCTAAAACTAAGATTATTGCAAATAAAATATAAACACCAATTAACCTTGAGGAAAAAAACTTTGGTAGTTTTCTTTTAAATAACATTGATATTCCTAGTATTAAAACACCAAATAATATTACAAACCAAAATTCTCCGGCTAAAAACATCATAAATTGTTTTATAAAATTACCAATTATACCAAATCCCATACCTATAATTCCTATAAGTATTAAAATTAATCCTGCAAGTTCTACACTATAAGTAGGTGAACTTTTACTTTCTTTACTTTTTTTTCTCTTTGCCATACGCTTCACCATAATAATTATACCTAATTTGTAACATTTTTACAATTAAATTAATAGACAAATTCATTAAATATCTTTATAATATTTAGTGGTGATGAAAAAAATGGATATTAATGAATTTGATTATAATTTACCAGAAAATTTAATAGCTCAAACTCCTATAGAAAATCGAAGTGAGTCAAAACTATTAGTTATGGATAGAAAAACTGGTGCCTTAGAGGATAAAATTTTTAAAGATATTACTTCTTATTTTCATAAAGGAGATGTTTTAGTATTAAATGATACTAAAGTTTTACCTGCAAGAATATTTGGCATTAAAGAAAAAACTCTTGCTCATATAGAACTACTACTTTTAAAGGATTTAGGTAGCGATACTTGGCAGTGCCTTTCAAGACCTTTTAAAAGATTAAGTGTAGGAACTATTATTAATTTTTCAGATACTTTAAAATGTGAGGTTATAGAAAAGGATGAAGAGGGAATTGTTAAAGTTAAATTTTCTTATGAAGGAATTTTTATAGAGCAAATAGAGAAGATTGGTTTAATGCCACTTCCACCTTATATTCATGAGTCTTTAAAAGATCAAACAAGATATCAAACTGTTTATGCAAAATATTTAGGTAGTGCTGCGGCTCCGACTGCGGGACTTCATTTTACAAAAGAACTTTTAAATGAATTGAAGGAAAAAGGTGTTGAAATTTTATATGTTACACTTCACGTTGGACTTGGTACATTTAGACCAGTAAACGAAGAAGATATTACTAAACATCATATGCATAGTGAAAGATATATTATGACTAAGGATGTTGCTGATAAACTTAATAAAGCTAAAGAAGAAGGTAGAAAAATTTATGCAGTTGGTACAACCTCAACAAGGACACTTGAGTCAATTATGAATAAATATCATAAATTTGTAGAGTGTGATGAAAATACAAATATATTCATTTACCCAGGTTATAAATTTTTAGCAATTGATGGTTTAATTACTAATTTCCATTTACCAAAAAGTACACTTGTAATGCTTGTAAGTGCCTTTTCAACAAGAGAAAATATATTAAATGCCTATAATCATGCAATTAAAAATAATTATCATTTCTTTTCATTTGGCGATGCAATGTTTATAAAATAGTAAAAGTATGTTATAATTTTCGAAGGAAGAGGTAGTCTATGAAAGTACAATATAATTTAAAATATACTGATGAAAAAACTGGTGCTAGACTTGGAGAAATAGTTTTTAATGGTAAGACTTATGAAACTCCAATGTTTATGCCTGTTGGAACAAATGGTACAGTTAAAACTTTATCACCCGAAGAGGTTAAAGCAACTGGTGCTGGAATAGTTTTGGCAAATACTTATCATTTATGGTTAAGACCAGGTGAAGATATAGTTCATAAAGCAGGTGGACTTCATAAATTTATGAATTATGATGGACCTATTTTAACAGACAGTGGTGGATTTCAAGTTTTTTCTCTTGCAAAACCTAAAGATATTACTGAAGAAGGAGTAAGTTTTAAAAATCATTTAAATGGAGATAAACTTTTTCTTACACCAGAAAAATCAATTGGTATTCAAGAAAAACTTGGTAGTGATATTGTAATGAGTTTTGATGAATGTATTGGTTATCCCGCAACATATGATTATTGTAAAAATTCCGTTGAAAGAACACTTCGCTGGGCAAAAAGAGGAAAAGATGTTTTTAAAGGTGAAAATCAAATATTATTTGGTATTGTTCAAGGTGGTGAGTATCCTGATTTAAGAAAATATTGTGCTGAAAAATTAACTGAAATGAACTTTGATGGCTATTCTATTGGTGGTACAAGTGTAGGTGAGGATAAGCCCACTATGTATAAAATGGTTAAAATGAGTACTGATTATTTGCCCAAAGAAAAAGCCCGTTATTTAATGGGAGTAGGCGATCCAATAGATTTAATTGAAAACTCACTTCGTGGAATAGATTTATTTGATTGTGTAAGTCCAACAAGACTTGCAAGACACGGACACGCTTATACAAAAAATGGTAAGATTAATTTAAAAAATAGTAAATATAAAGAAGATTTTACGCCAGTCGAAGAGGGCTGTAAATGTTATGCTTGTCAAAGTTATACAAAAGCCTATATAAAACATTTAATTAATGCTGATGAAACTTTTGGAGCAAGACTTTTATCAATTCATAATATTTATTTTTTAGAAAATTTAATGAAAGAAATTAGAGAAAATATTAAAACTGGCACTCTTGAACAGTATCGTGATAAATTTATTCTTTCTTATTATGGAGAAGGTTATGAATACAAATAAGATAGTAATATATGTAACAATTATTGCTATTACTTTAATAATTTTTGTTCCAACATTTTATAAAGTAATAAATATTAATCAGCATAGACTTAATGAAGTAAATGAAAAATTAGTAACTGAAAATGCTTTTAGATGTTATTATGAAGGAAAATGTCAAAATAAGATTGTTACTTTAAATGAACTATATAATTTAGGTTATATTACACAAGATATAGTTAATCCAAAAACTAAAGAAATATATAGTAAAGACTCTTATGTTGAAATAAGTCTAAATGAAATGAAACTTACTTATAAATAAAAAGATTTGGGAAAATTCCTAAATCTTTTATTTTAATTTAAAATATATTGTTAATCCAGCAATTAAAATACCTAGTAAAATTGTGGCTATAATAATTATAAATGATTTTGCAAAACCACTTTCATCATTATATAATTTTATTCCCTTTATCGCTGAGGCAGGAAGTAAATCTCTTGAAAATCCCTTACTTTGACTATTACCATTATTTTGACTATTTTTATTTACGCTATTAAGTTCAACATAAAATCTTGCTAATCTTTCTTTTATAAGGTCAATAGCCGGATGTGGTCTACCATCATTTAATGAAAGGTTATAAGGATTATCAATTTCGTTTACTGGTCCTCCCAAAATATTAAATATTTTAGTTAAATCATCATCTTTTTGTTCTAGGTTTGAATATTTTTTATATGCATCAAAATAGACATCTAGATAACTTATGATAGCATTTTTTAAATTATCATTAATTTCATTTAAATATAAACAACGATAAATAACATTTGCTTTTTTAGTTAGATTTTCAAAATAAGCATCATCATATTTAGCCATACCTTATACTCCTATACTAAATAAAGTGTATCAAATTTTTTTATAATTTTCAATTGTTTTTAATTATGTTTTATTGTATTATATTTTTGGGAGAAAAAAATGGAAAAGTTAAATGAAGATTTTATAATTAATTTATCAAATAATAAGGGTGAACCACTTTGGATGAAAAACTTTAGATTAAATTCTTATAAAAAGTTTTTAGAACTTGATAATCCTTCGTTTGGTCCTAAAATAAATATTGATTTTGATAATTTAGTTTATCATAAAGGTCTTTTTGCTCCACCAAGTTGTTCTTGGGAAAATGTTGATAAAAAAGTCAAAAATACTTTTAATGACCTAGGCGTAATTGAGGCTGAAAACAAATATTTAAAAGGTGTTTCTAATCAATATGAAAGTGAAGTTGTTTATCATAAGATGGAGGAAAGTGATGGGATTATCTTTTTATCCACTGATGAAGCTTTAAAAAAATATCCAGAATTATTTGAAAAATATTTTAATAATTTAGTAAAATATGAGGAAAATAAATATACTGCTTTAAATGGTGCTTTATGGTCAGGTGGTTCTTTTATATATATTCCACCTTATACTAAAGTTGATAGACCACTTCAAAGTTATTTTCGTATTGATACTAAAAATTTAGGACAATTTGAAAGAACAATTATTATTGTGGATCATGATTCATCACTTCATTATATCGAAGGATGTACTGCAAAAAATTATAGTACAACATCACTTCACGCTGGTGTTGTTGAAATATATGTAGGTAAAAATAGTACTTGTAAATATTCCACTATTCAAAATTGGAGTAAAGATGTTTATAATCTTGTTACCAAAAGGGCAATTCTCGAAGAGGGTGCTTATATGCAGTGGGTTGATGGCAACATTGGTAGTGGTGTAACTATGAAATATCCCTCTTGTATACTGAAGGGAGATAATTCAAAAGCAAGTTCAATTAGTATTGCTTATGCTAAAGAAGGTCAACATCTTGATGCTGGTGCTAAGATGATTCATTTAGGTAAGAATACAAAAAGTACAATTATTAGTAAATCAATCGCGGGTTTTGGTGGTACAAGTGATTACAGGGGAACAGTTAAAATTGCTAAAGATGCAACTGGTTCATTTGCTACAATAAAATGCGATAACATCATACTTGATAATATTTCTAGTTCAAATACATATCCTAAAAATATTGTTGAAAATAATGAAAGTACTTTAGAACACGAAGCTACAATATCTAAAATTAATGAAGAAAAATTAAATTATTTAATGAGTTTAGGTATTAGTGAAGATGCTGCTAAAGATTTATATGTCCTTGGATTTATGTCTGACTTTAAAAAAAGTTTGCCAATGGAGTATGCAGTTGAATTAAATAGATTAATTAAGGAGTAGAGATACTTCTTTTTTTATTATATTAAAAAGTGTAAAATTTGTGTAAAGTATAAAAAATACTAAATTTTCATAATTTAATCTAAAAATATAATTTTGGAAGCAAATAAAAATTTTTTTTGAAAAAAATGCTTTCAAAAATGTTAATTTGGAACAAAAAGTGAATTTTTTTGGTTTTTGGATTTTTTATTTATTTTTGTTAATATGCATTTGAAAGGAGGTAAATAATTTGAACACCGTTGTTTTAGTTGGAAGACTTACCGGAAATCCAGAAGTTACAGTTACTGAAAATGGTAAACATATTACGAAAATCTTGCTAGCGGTTAATCGTAATTATAAAAATGTTGATGGTATTTATGAAACTGACTTTATAAGATGTGTACTATGGAATGGTATTGCCGGTGCAACAAGTGAATTTTGTAAAGTTGGCGATGTTGTTGGTATAAAAGGAAGACTTCAAACTAGTGTCTACGAAACCGAAGATAAAAAGAAAAATTATTCAACTGAAGTAATTGCGGAAAGAGTAACTTTTTTATCCTCAGGAAAAAAACATGTCGATGAAAAATCATTTGATGAAAATGATGAAGTAAAAGATAAAGAAAAGCCTAAGAAAAGTTCTAAAAAGAGCGAATAGCCTCATATTTATCTACATATGGTAAACATTCGACAAAATTATTTTATCTTGAATTATACTTTTTTATGTAAAGTGTGTGATAAAGTGCAAAATAATCACATAAGCGGTAGGAACTATCGTCTACATAAAAAGTAGAAATCTTATTTAAGAAGTTCAAGAAGGAGTAGTAGTATGTTGATAGGAAAAAGGCTAAGAGAAGCAAGAAAAGCACATAACTTAAGTGCAGAACAATTAGGTAATATGATTGGTGTTACAAAAGCAGCAGTTAGTTTATACGAAAATGAAAAACGTAATCCTAAAATTGAAACACTAATTGAAATTATGTATGCCCTTGGTGTCAGCAGTGATTACCTTTTAGGGGCGGATAAGTTTGTTGAACTAAAGGATCCAACTATTCATTATGAAACTTTAACTAACGAAGAAATGATGTTTATCAATGAACTTAGAAAGGATAAAATTTTGCAAGAAAGACTTTTATCAGATCCTAAAGAGGGCATAAAGATAATTAAAAACAAAATATAAAAACTGGTTATTTTAATCAGTTTTTTTCATATTATTTATTAATGAAAAAATATGTAAGTTTTATATTAATTTTAATTCTTTTAATAGGAAGTTTCTATTATGCTGATAAAGTATCAAATTTTATTATAAATAAAAGTCCTCTTATGAAAACATTAAAAAGTAATAAAGATAAATATGAGATTAAAAGTGTTGATGCAATAGTTTCTGATGAATATATTATTCCGGGTATCGAAGGAAAAAAGGTTAGTGAAATAGAAAGTTATTATAATATGAAAAAATATAATACTTTTGTTTCTAATAAACTTATTTATAAAAGCATTATACCTAGTATTAGTCTTGAAAAAAATAAAGATTTAATAATTAATAAAGCAAATCCTTTTAAAAAAGGGGTTAGTTTATTAGTATCAAATAATAAGGGTGTTATAACATATTCAAAGAATTTAGATATAACCCTTTTAGTAAATGATAAAAATTTTAAAGGAAATATTTTAAATGAACAAATTAATGATGGACAAAATTTTAATAAAACTAATGATATTTTAAATAAATATAATAAAAATAAAAAAATATGTATAATAAATAAATACCAAAATGATGATTGTTATAAAAAAGGTTATTATCTTGTTAAACCTTCCTATGAAATAGGTAATAATAATATTTATATTAAAGACAAAATTACCTCCGGAGATATTATTTTAATAAGTGATGATTTAAAAGTAGAGTATTATAAAGAAATATTAAAAACATTAAATTATAAAGATTTAAAAGTATATAAATTAAGTTATTTAATTAGTGAAAAAAGAGATTAATTTCGACAATTTTTTCACTATTTTTTTGATACATTATAGTTGGTGAAATTATGAAAAGATTTAAAAGTGTGTCAAAAAAGAAAAAGATTCAAAGAAAAATAATTATATTTTTACTTGAAATAATAATAAGTTTATTGATAGTTATATTTATCAAAAATAATTTTAAATTAAGTGAAAGTAAAATTAAATATTTAACTTATTCATATTTAGGTAAAATGGAACGAAAAAAAGAAATGATTAAAAATGAAATAAAAGTTTTTAATGAAAGAGCACCAAATGTTTATATCTATAATACTCATCAAACTGAAAAGTATGCTTATAACAAAGTAAATAGTTATAATTTGGATTATGATGTATATTTTGCTAGTTTTATACTTAAAAGTTATTTAACAGGCTTTGGCATTTTAAGTACTGTTGAAGATGAAAAGGTAAGTAAAGTTTTAAGTGATAAAGGCCTTACTTATAAAGATAGTTATCTTGCAAGTAGATTCTTACTTGAAAAGGCTAAAGAAAATAATAATGATTTAAAATATTTTATTGATTTACATAGAGATTCCGCTACTTATGAAATGACCACTTGTAAATATGATGGTAAAAGTTATGCAAAAATATTATTTGTTTTGGGAATGGAGTTTGAAGGTTATGGAGAAAATGAAAAAATGATAAATTATTTAAATGAAAAACTAAAAAGTATTAATCCTTGTTTATCAAGAGGGGTATCTAAAAAAAGTGGTAAAGGTGTAAATGGAATTTACAATGAAGATTTTGATAAAAATTTAATTCTAATTGAAGTTGGAGGTCAATATAATAATATTATAGAGGTATCTAATACTTTAGAAATTTTTGCTAAGATACTTTCTTTATATATAAATGAGGATAGTAATGAAAAAACATAATTTTTTTAAAACATTATTTATTTTAGTATTTTTACTTTTTCTAGCACTTTTTATTGCAAGTAAAACAGGTTATTATGAAAAAAGTGTTAAAGATAAAACTTATTTAACAAATAAAAAGTTAAAGGAATTTGAAAAAGATATTAGTGAAGGTAAAGATGTAGATGCTAAAGATTATCTTCCTAAAGAAGTAGACTATTCAAATGTGTTTACTAAATCTGCAAATAATATTTCTAATAAAATTGGTTTAGTTGTTAATTCTAAAGCAAAAAACGTTTGGGATTTTATAAAGACTTTATTTATTTCTTAACATCTTGTATAATAATATTTGGTGATTAAATGAAATCAAATATTAGAAATTTTTCGATTATTGCTCATATAGACCACGGTAAATCTACTTTAGCAGATCGTTTTTTGGAACTTACAAATACATTTGATAATAGGTCAAATGTTTCCCAAGTACTTGATAATATGGAACTTGAAAAAGAAAGAGGTATTACAATTAAACTAAATGCAGTATCACTTGATTATAAAGGGTATACTTTAAATTTAATAGATACTCCAGGTCATGTAGATTTTTCTTATGAAGTTTCAAGGAGTTTAGCGGCTTGTGAGGGAGCTATTTTGGTAGTTGATGCCTCTCAAGGTATTGAAGCGCAAACTCTTGCTAATCTTTATCTTGCCCTTGAAAATGATTTAACGATTATTCCAGTTATAAATAAAATTGATCTTCCAAATGCAAATGTTCCTAAAGTAAAAGAGGAACTTGTTAAAACTTTAGGTTTTAAGGAAGAAGAAATCCTTCTTTGTAGTGCTAAAACTGGTATTGGTGTTAAAGAAATCCTTGATGCTGTTATAGAAAGAATTAATCCTCCGGTTATAAAAGAGAATGCTCCTTTAAAAGCATTAATATTTGATTCACATTTTGATTCATATAAAGGTGTTGTTCTTTTGGTAAAGGTTACCGAGGGCTCTATCAAAGTTAAAGATAAAATTTATATGATGCAAAAAGGTTCCTCTTTTGAAGTAACTGAAGTAGGAGTTAATAAAATAACTAATAAAGCTCTTGAAAAACTTTCAAGTGGTATGGTAGGTTATGTAGCTGCGGCAATTAAAGATATTACAAAAGTAGCAGTGGGTGATACAATCACTTTGGAGGAAAATCCTGCGTTAAAGCCACTTCATGGATATAAACCAATGAAACCAATGGTATTTTCTGGTATATTTCCAATTGAGGCAAGTAAGTATGATGATTTAAAAGAGGCCCTAGAAAAATTAAAACTTAATGATGCATCTTTAGAGTTTACTCCAGAAAATTCAGTTGCTTTAGGCTTTGGCTTTAGAACAGGATTTTTAGGACTATTACATATGGATATAATCTTAGAAAGATTAGAAAGAGAGTTCAATCTTGAAACTATTGCTACAACTCCCTCAGTTGTTTATAAAGTAGGACTTACAAGTGGCGAAGAAATTGAGGTATCAAGTCCAAATGAAATGCCAGAAAAGGTTAAAATATCATATATTAAAGAACCTTATATTTATACAAATATTATTTCACCAACAGAATTTATTGGACCTATTATGACACTTTGTCAAAATAAAAGAGGTATTTATGATACCACTGAATATATTGATGAAACAAGAGTTAATATTCATTATTACATCCCTTTAGGAGAAATTATTTATGATTTTTATGATAAACTTAAAAGTTATACTAAAGGTTATGCTTCATTTGATTATGAAGTAAGTGATTATAGAGTAAGTAAACTTGTTAAAATGGACATTTTATTAAATGGAGATATTGTTGATGCCTTGTCTGTTATTGTTCACGAAGATTTTGCCTATAATAAGGGTAGAGAAATTGTAACTAAACTTCGTAAAACAATTCCAAGACAAATGTTTGAGGTACCAATTCAAGCAAGTATTGGTTCAAAAGTTATTGCTAGAGAAAATGTTAGTGCAATGAAGAAAAATGTACTTGCAAAATGTTATGGTGGAGATGTTTCAAGAAAAAGAAAACTATTAGAGAAACAAAAAGAAGGTAAAAAGAAAATGAAAATGATTGGTTCTGTTGAAGTTCCAAAAGAAGCCTTCTTAAAACTATTAAGTGATGAGGAGTAGTATGAGAAGTAAAAAACAAGAAGAAGAAATGAAAGTTAAAATATTATTTTTAAGTAAACTATTTTTAGAAAGTAATTATTCAGATATAGAGCTTTCAAATATTACTGGTATAAGTTCTTCGAGTGTAGGAAGATATCTTACTAGTGATTTAGCAAAAGAAGTTTTGGATGAAAAAACTTATAATGATATATCTAAAAAAAGACAAGAAAATTTATATAATGCAAAAATTAAAGGTGGACAAAATTTTATAAAACAAAATGTTCCTTTTAAAGATAATGAAGGAAAGTTTATAGGTAGTTATAAAAAGGAAAATTATTTAAATGATTAAAAGTGCTTATATTCATATTCCTTTTTGTAATAATATTTGCTTTTACTGCGCATTTTGTAAAATGCTAAAAAATGATGCATTTGTAGATAAATATTTAAATTCATTAGAAAAGGAAATTAAAAAAAATTATAAAGGTGATATATTAGATACTCTTTATATAGGTGGAGGAACGCCAACATCCTTAAATGAAAAAGAACTTACTAAACTATTTTCTATTTTAAAAATTTTTAAATTAAATGAAGAATATGAATATACTTTTGAAGCAAATATTTTAGATATTAATGAAAAATTATTATTAATTTTAAAAAGTAATAGAGTAAATAGATTAAGTATAGGTATCGAAAGCTTTGATGAAAATAATCAAAAGTTATTAAATAGAAAGGTTTCTTATGAAGAAGCAAAATCTAAAATAGATTTATGTAAAAAATATTTTAATAATATAAATGTAGATTTAATATATGCTATTCCTAATGAAAGTATTAAAACATTAAAAAGTGATTTAGATAAAATTATTTCTTTAAATGTTAACCATATAAGTACGTATTCCCTTATGATTGAACCTAATACAGTTTTAAGTATAAATGGGACTTTACCAATTAGTGATAGTCTTGATAAAAAAATGTATGATGTTATTTGTGGTTCTTTAAAGAAAAATGGCTATATTCATTATGAAGTAAGCAACTTTGCTAAAAAGGGCTTTTATTCAAAACATAATAGTGCTTACTGGCTTAATGATAATTATTACGGATTTGGTCTTGGTGCATCAGGTTATATTGATAACTTAAGATATACAAATACTAAAAATTTATCTTTATATTTAAAAGGTAATTATATTTCTCAAAAAGAAATTTTAACTAAAGATGATGAAATTACTTATGCTTTAATACTTGGATTTCGTTTTATAAAGGGAATAGATATAGAAAAATTTAAAGAAAGATATAATGTAGATTTACTTACTAATGAAAAAGTAAAAAAATTATTAAGAAATAAAAAACTTGTTTTAAATAATGGAAGTATTAGTATTAACAAAAAATATATTTATGTAGAAAATGAAGTATTAATAGAATTTATTTAAAAAAGGAGAGAGAAATGCTTTATAACTTAGAAGTTTTAAATGGAGAAATGACTCCAGACTTTAGTAGTGAAGTATTTGATTATGATGTAAATGTAGATTCAAGTGCACTTACATTAATATTTAATTATGATACTTGTGATAATTGTAAAGTAACAGTATATGGTAATAGTAATTTAACATCCGGAGAAAATCATGTTTTAATTGAGGTCTATGATAAAAAAGTTACTACTTATACATTAACAGTTTATAAAGAAAAAAAAGCATCACAGGTGTTTAGTGAAGTAAAAACGGTAGTTAATACCGAAGATAAACCAAAGGAATTTTTAATTCCGATAATATCAGTAATATGTTTTTTAACAATTTTGGTATTATTTTATGTAATATTTCATAAGAAAAAAGTATGAGAGAATATAAATTAATTGCCCACAGAGGTAGTCATAAATATGCAAAAGAAAACTCACTTTTTTCTTTTTTTAATGCCATAAATGAAAATTATTATGGATTTGAATGTGATGTAAGAGAAACAAAAGATAAAAAGTTTTATATTTACCACGATATGCTATATGATGGAAAATTATTTAAAAGTTTTAATTCAAATGAAATAATATGTGATACTTTAGAAAGTGTTCTTAAATTAAATACAAATAAAATAATTCTTTTGGAAATAAAAGATCCTTTTATAGATATAGATAATTTAGTTAAAACTTTAATTAAATATGAAAGTAAAAATATTTATGTTATGTCATTTTATAATACAGTTATTGATAAATTAAATATTAAGAATAAAACTTATAAAGTTGGTATTTTAAATTATGTATTAAATACTACAGAAAAACATTTTAAGTATGATTTTATATGTATTTTAAGGCCTTTATTAAATGATAAGATAATAGAGTTTGCTAAGAAAAATAATAAGGAACTTTTTGTTTATGGTAATTATAATAATAATTTTAAATATGATTTTCCATATTATATTGTTGATTAATCTTTATTAACTAAAATACTTGTAATTATTTTTTTACTAATATATAATGAATTTGTAGATGAGCTCTGGATCCCGTGTGGACTAGAGATTTTTTTGTAAATTATTCGATATAATAGTAAATTAGAAAATTATATTTTGATGAAAAAAGTCAAAAAATATATGTAGATATTGGGTTAACATTATAAGCCAAATAGTTTAAATATTAATGACTTATAATATATACATAGATAAGAAAGGAATTTTATGGAGATAATTGAAATTAAAAAGGCATTAACCCTGCAAAAAAAAATTGAATTTACCTGGAAATTTATATCATAAAACACAAATCGATTTTGCATATAATTCCAATTTTATTGAAGGCTTGACAATTACATCAGATGAAACAGCAAGTATATATGATACAGGAACCATCTTAACGTCAAATGATAAGGTCATTGTTTTAAAAGATGCTATAGAAACTAAAAATCATTTTACTTTGTTTAAATATATGCTTGATACTGTAGATGAACCACTAACTGAAAATATGATTAAAAAGTATCATTTTATATTAAAAAATGGTACATTAACGGATGAAGAAAGTAAATGGTTTAATGTAGGAGAATATAAAAAGAAAAAGAATTTCGTAGGGAATATTACTACATCTTCACCCGAAAATGTGGCAAATGATATGAAAAAGTTATTAAATTGGTACAATGATATAAAAGCAAAAACTTTTGAAGATATAATAGAGTTTCACGTTAGATTTGAAAAAATTCATCCTTTTCAAGATGGCAACGGAAGGGTTGGAAGAATGATTATATTTAAAGAATGCCTTTGTTATAATATAATGCCTTTTTATATAGAGGATAGAAATAAAGAGTTTTATATAAGAGGAATAAAAGAATACCAAAATAATAATATAAAAGGTTATTTAATTGATACTTGTTTAAATAGTCAAGATAATTATGAAAAAATGGTTCATTTCTTTTTAGATAATGATTAATATAAAGTGAAAAATTTTACTTAAACATGAAAAATCTTTCACTTTCTTTTTTTATTATCTAAAATATATAGAAAAACTACTATTTTTTTTAGTGAAAGATTTTATTGACTTTAGCAAAATCTTTCACTATAATTAGTATAGGAGAGATAATATGATAAATAGAGAACATTATATAGAAAAAATTAGAGAGTTTTATGATGATGATTTAATCAAGATTATTACTGGAATAAGAAGATGTGGAAAGTCTGTAATATTAAATCAAATTATGGAAGAAATAAAAAAGAAAACTTCGAATATTATTTATTTAACTTTTGAAGACAAAAACATTTTATCTAAAATTAACACTTCAGAAAAATTGATAGCTTATATAGAAAAGAATAGAAAAAAAGGGAAATGTTATATTTTTTTAGATGAGATTCAAGAAATAGATGATTGGTATGATGCTTGTAAAACTCTAAGATTATATGATAATTCTATTTTTATTACTGGTTCAAATTCAAAATTACTATCTAAGGAATTTACAAAAAAATTAAGTGGAAGATATGTGGCTTTTAGAGTTAGACCATTTATTTATAAAGAAATAATGGAATATTCCAAAGAATTAAATAAGGAATGTAGCATTTCTGATTACCTTGTTTGGGGAGGATTTCCTAAGAGGTTTGAATATAATTCTGAAAGTGCTATAAAAACTTATTTAAGTGATTTATATGATACTATAGTTATTAATGATTTAATAAATAGATATAATATTAAAAAAACTGCTTTATTTAAAAATCTAGTTAATTATGTTCTTAAATCTAATAGTAGAATACTTTCTACGAATTCAATATATTCATTTGTAAAAAATAATCATGAAAATTGTTCGATTAATACCATAATTAAATATATTGAATATTTAAAAGAGGCATATATCATTGATGAAATAAAACCGTATTCTACAAAAACAAAATCTGAATTAAAATATTATTATAAGATATATAATGAAGATGTTGCATTAAACTCACTTCAGTGTATTGACAATAGGTTCGATCTTACCCATAATTTAGAAAATATTGTTTATAATGAGCTAATTTATATGGGTTATAATTTAAATGTTTTTTATAATGTTAATAATGAAATAGATTTTTTAGCACAAAAAGATGGTAAAAAATACTATATTCAAGTAGCATATAGTGTTGAAAACGATAAAGCTTATGAAAGAGAGTTTAGGGCTTTTAATAACCTAGATTATACTTATAAAAAGGTACTTATAACAAATGATGAAATAGATTATACAACAAGTACTGTTATTCATATTAAATTAAAAGATTTTCTTTTAATGAATAATTTAGATAATATTTAACAAAGTGAAAAATTTTATTCAAAAATGAAAAATTTTTCACTTTGTTTTTTTAAACTTATATAGATTATATGAAAATATGGGTTTCTTTCTAGTGAAAAATTTTATCAAATAATGAAAAATCTTTCAGTTGGATTAGTTATAAAATACATTTAATACTAAAGAAAAAATTGATTTTATTAATTTAATATGAAAATTTCTTGAAAGAAATTAATAGTTAAGGTATAATAAGACTAGAAAAAATAGGTGAGGGTATGAGAAAGATAATAGCATGTTTAGATATTGGTTCCTTTAGTATTAAACTTGTTGTCGGAGAAATAACTAAAAATAAAGTTAATATTTTAGCGTGTGCTGAAAGTCCCTCTCAAGGAATAAAGAAAGGTTATATAGTAAATCCAGAAAGTGCTAGTATAGCAATTAAAGATGTTTTTTCTAAATGTGAAAATATGTTAGGACTTCCTATAAAAAGTGTACTTCTTTGTGTACCCACTGATAACCTTGAATGTTTTGTTTCTAGTGCTTCAGTTAATATTACAAATGAAGATAATGTTATAACTCACGATGATATTACAAAAGCAATGCAAAAAAGTATTTATAAAAAAATTGATGATAATAAAGAATTAGTTACAATTTTACCAACAAAATTTATTATAAATGATGATGAAGTTGTATCTAATCCAGTTAAATGTGTTGCAGGTAAATTAACTGTTAATGTAGTTGCAGTAGTTGTACCTAAAATAAATACAGATAATATAATAAAATTTTTAAATAAACTTAATATAAAAGTTTTAGATATATGTATTGAACCAATAAATGATTATTATGAATTTAAAAGACCGGAATATGCTAAAAGTGTTGGTGCTGTAGTAAATATTGGTTATAGTAATTTAACAGTATCAATTATTAATAAAGGAATCCTTACATCTAGTGAAATAATTGATATAGCATCTTCCTCAATAGATAAAGATATTGCTTATGTGTTTAAAACAAATAAGAAAGATGCAAATTATATAAAAGAAAATTTTACTTGTGCTGATATACATATGGCAAGACCTAGTGAAAGTATTGTAATCAAAGATATTAATGGTGATGATAGAAAAATTTCAGAGTATGAAGCCACTAATGTAGCAATATCGAGGTTAAAAGAACTAGCTGGGTTAATAAAAAAGCAAATTAACCTCTTAACAAAAAAAGAAATAAGTTATATAATAATTACAGGGGGAGTTACAAACTTACCTTATTTTGAACATTTTATACAAGATAACTTTAAAGATTTAGCCAATTATGAAGTTGTTAAAGAACTTGGAGTTAGAGATAATAGATATTCAAATGTAGTAGGTGCTATAAAATATTATAATAGCAGATTAAAATTAAGAAATGTTGAGATATCAATATTTGATTTAGAACAGCAAGAAGAACTTGGGGGAACTTCAAAAAAAGTAAACATATCCGAAAATTCTCTTCTTGGCAAAATATATGGATATTTTTTTGATAATTAAGGAGGAAAGTAGATGTCAAATTTAGTAATGGATCAAGTAGCAAAAATAAAAGTTGTTGGTGTAGGTGGAGGCGGTTGTAATGCCGTTAACCGAATGATTGAAGAAGGAGTACAAAGTGTAGAGTTTTATGTAGTTAATACAGATTTACAAGTACTTAATGCTTCATTATGTCCTAATAAAATTCAAATAGGTAAAAATATTACTGGTGGTAGAGGTGCTGGTGCAAATCCAGAAGTTGGTAGAGCTGCTGCTTTAGAGAGTAAAAGTGAACTTGAGGAAGCTTTATCTGGTGCTGATATGGTTTTTGTTGCTTGTGGTATGGGAGGCGGAACTGGTACTGGTGCTGCTCCAATTATTGCAGAGATTGCTCAAGAACTTGGATCACTTACTGTTGGTATAGTTACAAAACCATTTAAGTTCGAAGGTAAAAGAAGAATGGAAAATGCTCTTTTAGGTCTTGATGATTTAAAAAAACATGTAGATACTTTAATTGTAATTCCTAATGATCGTTTAAGAGATATTATAGATAAAACTACTTCATTTGATGATGCATTTAAAGAAGTTGATAATGTACTTCACAGAGGTGTACAATCAATTTCTGACCTTATTGCTGTTACTGGAGTTATCAACCTTGACTTTGCAGATGTTAAAACAGTTATGGAAAAAAGTGGTACAGCAATTATTGGTATTGGTTGTGCTGCTGGAGAAAATAGAGCAATCGAGGCTGCAAAACAAGCAGTATCAAATTCTCTTCTTGAGGAAACTATTGATGGAGCAAGAAATGCTATTGTCAATGTAACAGGTGGTAATAACCTTACATTATTTGAAATTGAAGATGCAGTTGAAACTGTTAGAGAGGCTGCAAATAATGATGTTAATATTATCTTTGGTGCAATTAAAAATGAAAATCTTCAAGATGAAGTTATTGTTACTGTAATTGCAACAGGTTTTGACGAAGAAATTAGTAATGAAACATTATTTGATGGACAACTTCCTAAAAGAAAAACACCAGAGATTTTAGATAATGATTATGAAATTCCTCCATTCTTAAGAAGCCAAGACTAATTGACTAACTAAATAAAATATGCTATATTAGGTATGTAAGAACAAAACTTACATATAATAAAAAAAGGAAGCTACTCGTAAATTGCTGTGCGAGCGCTACCATAAATGATTGACGCTTTAATCTATAAGCAAATATAGATTAAGGCGCTTTTTTTAAACTAACTTTACAATGATATAAACCAAGATGAGTATAATTATAATAAGTAAATCATTTTTAAATCTTGTTGTCATTATACCACCTCACTTTCTAATAAAATAATAGTGTTGTGGCAGCGCCCGCTTTACTTTAACTTCCTGTATTAATGATACCACCAGTTAGATTATGTGTCAATAACAAATGTTTGTAAAAATTATATTTTTTTGCTTCGAAAAAGGTTGAAATTCATTATATTATTTGTTATATTTAATTTGTAAGATAAATGTCTTACAATTAGTGGAGCTACTCGTAACTCTTTGCGAGCGCTACCAATAGAGTAAACGTTCAACTTACATTACTGTAAGCGGAGCACTTTTTATTTTAATAATGGTAAAAGGAAATGGCGTTGTCATTTCTTTTTACTTGTTACAAAATATATCGTCATTTCGAAATCTATAAAAAAATTACTTTTTTTCAAAATGAAATATAAAATAATCTTTAGACATTATTTGACATAATTTTTATTTCTTTTTTTATAAAATAGTGTTGGTGATGATATGACAGTTTATATTGATTTAGTATGTATAATTAATTTTATATATGATTTTTTAATACTTCTTACTGTATCATTTACTTTAAAAAGAAATAGAAAAATTTATTATTATATTTTATCTTCCTTAATAGGGGTGTTATCTATATTTTTATTATTTTTAAAAATTAATAATATAATTTTATTTTTATTAAAGATATTAATAAGTATAATTATGGTAATAGTCGCTTTTGGTTATAAATCAATAAAATATACAATATCAAATATTATATATTTTTATATAACTTCGATAATCCTTGCGGGTTTTCTATACTTAATAAAGGGAAATAGTTCTAACTTTAATTTAAATTATATTGTGCTTTTAATAATAGGACCAATAATACTTTTTATATATTATAAAAGTAATAAAAAGTTAAAAAATACATATAGTGATTATTATAAAATTAAAATAGTATTTGATAATATAGAGTATAATTTAGTATCTTTTTATGATAATGGTAATAATTTAAAAGATCCTGTAAGTAGAAAAAGTATTATTATTGTAGGAAATAATAGATTAGAAAAAATATATAATATTAGATCACCAGTCTATGTACCAATTATTACTGTTAAGGGAACACATCTTATGAAATGCTTTAAACCTAGTTATATAATTTTAAATGATAAAAAAATATATAATTATTTAATTGGAGAAAGCTCTATTAAATTTAGTGATGGAGTAGAGTGTTTATTAAATAAAAGCTTAAAGGAGGATGGTTATGTTTAAAAGACTTTTATTAAAATTATTTTTAAAGTATGAAGAAGTTTTTTTCGTGGGAGCCACAGATAAACTTCCACCACCACTTTCTAAAGAGGAAGAACTTAAATATTTAGTTCTTGCTAAATCCGGAGATAATTATGCAAAAGATAAACTTATTGAACATAATTTAAGATTAGTCGTATTTCTTGCTAAAAAATATGAAACAACTGGTTATGATATCGAAGATTTAGTATCAATTGGATCTATTGGTTTAATCAAAGGTATTAATACATATAAAATAGATAAGAATATTAAACTTGCTACTTATGCCTCAAGGTGTATTTCTAATGAAATACTTATGCATATTCGAAAAAATAAAAAAAGTAAAAATGATGTTTCACTTGATGATACATTAAATTTTGATGCTGAAGGTAATGAACTAAAACTTTCTGATGTAGTAGGCACCGAAGAAGATATTGTTGATAGACAGTTCCAAGATAAAATGAATAGAGAGTTTTTAGCAAATGAAATAAATAATCTTTCAAAAAGAGATAAAGAAATTATGATGCTTAGGTATGGCTTAAATAATACAAAGGAATATACTCAAAAAGAAGTTGCTAATATGCTAGGTATATCTCAAAGTTATATCTCAAGAATTGAAAAGAAAGTAATAAATGAAATTTCTAAAGTAATAAATTAACTTAAAACTAATTGAAAATATAATAAAAATATGCTATATTAAGTATGTAAGAGAAAAACTTACATAAAATAAAAAAGGAAGCTTACTCGTAAATTGCTATGCGAGCGCTACCTGTTTAGAGATAGTCGCTTTAATCTATAAGCAAATATAGATTAAGGCGCATTTTAATTTAAAACAAGAGTTGCAATAATGACACATAAGATGAAAATAATAATTATAAGTATGTCATTTTTGAATTTTAATGTCATTGACCACCAACTCCTTTCTTGATTATTTCTAACCTGGATTGTAAGTAGTGGTAGCGCCCGCTTTACTTTGGCTTCCTATGATAATGAGACCATTAGTTAGAATTTATGTAAATAACAAATGTTTGTATAAACATTATTTAATAAATTGTAACTGAAAATTAGCATAATAAGTAATTTCTAAAAAATATTACTTTTTTTTTACCTCTAAATGTGGTATTCTATTTATAGAATAGAGGGAAACAATGAAAAAGAAAATTATATATTTATCAGCTATTTTAGTATTAGTTATATCACTTATAACACTTTCATGTATTTATAAATCAAAAGATAATAAATACAATAAAGAATATAATACTATTTCAAAAGGAATGGCTATTATGATTAAAGAAAAAGGTGCAACAGATTATGTACAATCAAATTCAAAAGATATACCTAAAGGTAACTATGTTTTAAATGAAGAAAAAACATATTGTGAAAATAATGGTAAAGTTACAAATTATAATAGTACTACAGGTACAGTATCTCTTAACTTTATAGGTAGTGATAGATGCTATTTATATTTTGATTTTAAAAAAGAAACTATTAAATTAGGAAGTACTGAGTTAGTAGTTAATAGTGAAACTCCAGATTTTAGTAAAATTGCAACAACTAATGAGGGTTTATTTAAAACACAAGATGATTTGGGAACATCTTATTATTTCAGAGGAGCAGTAGATAATAACTGGGTAAAATTTGGTAAAGATAGCAGTGGAAAAGATATATACTGGAGAATAATAAGAATAAATGGTGATGGCTCAATAAGAATGATATATACAGGAACAACAGCGCCAACAGAAAGTACTAAAGTAGTAATGACAGGACCAGGTACTCAAATAGGTACAAGTAAATTTAATAGTAGTACAGATAAAGCAGAATATGTAGGATATATGTATACTTCAGGACAGCAGTATGGAACTAGTACAGATAGTACAATAAAAACAACAATAGATAATTGGTATGCAGGAACAACATTAAAAGATAATCCTTTAGTATCAAAAGACCAAATATTTTGTAATGATAGAAGTCCGTCATCAACACAAACAGCAGCTTGGACATCTACTGGATGGTATAGTTATGGAGCATATGGAAGATTGGTAAGTAATAAAACACCAACATTAAAATGTCCAACAGCAAGTGATAAATTTACAGTAAATGTAAGTAAAGGAAATGGATCCTTAACATATCCAGTAGGACTTATAACAGCAGATGAAATAGCAATGGCAGGAGGAGTAAATGGCTCTAGTAATAGTTCATATTACTTGTATACAAACCAAAATTATTGGTCGGGGCCTTCTTATTTCAATGGTAGTACTACTAGTGCTTTTGAGTTTTATGTAGGTTTTTCGGGTGGTATTAATTCTTATATTGTGTATTCTGATTATGGCGCCCGTCCTGTTATTAGTTTATCTTCTAAGACTAAATTATCGGGCAGTGGAACATATAATGATATTTACACAGTCGTAGGAGGCAATTCTACAGAGGATACTTCTTCTGGTAAATCTTTTGATACAGTCTTTGCGGCAAATAATACAGATATCTTTAATGAAAAAGGTATAAGATATGAAGGCACAGATCCAAATAATTACATTTGTTTAGATAATAAAACAAGTGGTGCTTGTTCTTCATCTTCATTATTATTTAGAATAATAGGATTATTTGATGAAGATACCTCAACTGATGGAACCTCTAGTAGTGGTACAAAAAAACTATTAAAAGTAATAGATACAAATAACTATGGTGGAACAGATGGTAAAAAGTGGAATTCAGCAGGAACAAATAATTGGAGTACAGCATCACTTAAAACAGAATTAAATGAAACATATTTAACTACTTTATTAGGTACATCAAATGTAAATAGTAAGTTATCTAGTGGGGTAGCAAATGCAAAATGGCATTTAGGAGGAGCAAGTCCATCGAATTATAATACAACAGCAGAAGGTATTTATACACAAGAAAGAGATACAAGTGCGATATATGGTGGTAATCCAAGTAGTATATATGCACAAGTAGGATTAATGTATCCAAGTGATTATGGCTATGCAACAGTCGGAGGTACAACAACAAATAGAGCAGGATGTAGAGCAAAGGCTGTAAATGCTTATGATACAGCAGATTGTAAAAATAATGATTGGTTATTTACATCACAGGGTAGTTTTGTAGATGATGGAGAATGGTTACTTTCCCCTTATTCTTCGTATTCGTATCTTGCTGCTTATCTCGGTTCGTCAGGGTATGTTTACCACGACCTTCACGTCGGCGGCCTGTTTGCAGTGCGTCCGTCATTTTATCTAGATTCTAGTGTCCTAAAAATTGTAGGTACAGGAGATGGAACTAAGGATAACGCATATCGCGTTGGGTAAGGTAAGAACTATGGTAATGTGCGTGGCGGCAGTATCCGCCTCGCACTGCCGATTTTGAGAATTCAACAAAGAACTTGTAAAGTTTAAAAAATAGAAAGGAAAATATGAATAAAAAAGGGCAAGCATTAATTGAATTTATAATTATATTACCAATATTTATAATGATGATGTTGGCCGTTTTTGATTGTGTTAGAATATATAGTGAGAAAAGTAAATTGGAGGGTATACTCGAAGATGTTATACTTGATGATAATACTTACTCTGATGTAAATGTAACTAAAAATAGAGTTAATAAAGGAACTGAATATGTTGTAAGTAAAGATATAGAAATATATAGTCCAGTAGTAAGTGTAGTAACTGGAACAAAATATAATGTTACTGTAAAAAGGATTGTTTATGAATAAAAAAGGACAAGTATTAGTGCTATTTATAATATGTATACCAATTATGATAACACTATTTTCTTATTTAATTGAGGTAAGTTATATAGCATATAATAAACATAAAATATATTCAGTTACTAAAACTATTATTACAAAAAACTATTCAAATGATAATTTATTTGATATAATAAATATGTATAAAGATAATGATATTGATGTTAAAGATTTAAAGATTGATAATTCTTTAGGCTATAATATTTCATTTAAAACAAGTATTCCTAGTTTGCTTGGAAAATTAATTAATAAATCTTCTTATGACATTAATATTAATATAACAGGGGTTAAGGAAAATGGTAAAATAAAATACCAAAGAGGCTAGTATGGGAAAAAAGGGTAAAAGTATATGTTTATTTTCTTCGAAAGGTGGAACTGGTAAAAGCAGTATTGCTACTTTATTAAGTGGTTTTTTTGCTATGCAAGAGAAAAAAGTTTTAATAATAGATTTTGATTTATCTTTTGGAAGTATTGGTCTTTTATTAAATAAAGAAAGTAATAAAAATATATATGATCTTTATAGTGATTATAGTAATAATAAATTTACTGATATAAGTGATTATGTAACTAAATATAATGATAATATACTTTTTTTAGCAAGTTCTAGTGATCCAAGACAAGGAGTTAAAATAAATGATGCTTTTATTAAATTTATTTTAGAAAAAAGTATATATTCATATGATTATATAATAATTGATACAAATAGTGATTGTTCTAATGTAAATATTGATTTACTTGATAATGTAGATAATGTTTTATTTATAATGAATAATGATTTACTTAATATTAAAAATATGCGTAGTATGATTAATATCTTTAAAGTTGCTGGTAAAACAAATTATAAAGTATTATTAAATGAAAGTACAAATCCTTATAAAAATTATTATAGTTTATATGATATTAAGAAAATGATTGGAACTGGAGTAGATTATAATTTAACTAGTAAATTCTTTATGAAAAATTATGATTCACTTGTATTTGATGGAAGTATTATTACACTAGATAAAAAATTTAGTAAATATTATCCTAAAGCAAATAAAGTTTTTATGAGTATTTATAATGATATGGAGGAAAATAATGAGTAGTTTAAAAGAGGTATTTAAATATGATGATACTGAAAATAATAATAATGTAGTGGACTATGATGTATTTTCCAATAAAGATTTACTTGATAGTTTAAGAACTAAAATTGTAGAAAATATAATTGATTTAAATCTTAAAAATGAAGACAATATAACTTCATTTATCTCAAAAGAAATTGATAAAGCTGTTGTAGGTATAGAACTTACCTCAATGGAAAGAAATTATTTATATAATTTAATTGAAAATGAAATAAATGGTTATGGACCTTTAACAGAACTTTTAAAGGATGAAAATATAACTGAAATAATGGTTAATTCACCAAGTGAAATATATATTGAACTTGATGGTAATTTAATTAAGGATGAAAGTGTTTCCTTTATTAATGATGAACATATTATTAGAACAATTCAAAAGTTAATAGAGCCAATGGGAAGAACTATTGATTCATCATCACCAATGGTAGACTCCCGTTTAAAAGATGGATCACGTATTAATGCTGTTATTCCACCACTTGCAACAAAAGGACCAGTTATTACAATAAGAAAGTTTAAAGCAAGCATTTCTTCGGCAGATGAACTAATAAGACTTGGAACTATTACACCAGATATGGCAACATTTTTGGAAGCATGTGTTAAATCTAAACTTAATATTTTAGTATGCGGAGGAACTGGAAGTGGTAAAACAACACTTTTAAATATCTTAAGTAGTTTTATACCAGAAAAAGAAAGAATTATAACTATCGAAGATGCTGCAGAACTAAGACTTTCTCAACCCCATGTTATTACACTTGAAACAAGAACTACAAACTATGAAAAAAGTGGAGAAGTAACAATTAGAGATTTAGTAAGAAATTCACTTCGTATGAGACCTGATAGAATTATTGTTGGTGAAGTAAGAGGAAAAGAAGCTTTTGATATGTTACAAGCAATGAATACAGGTCATGAAGGAAGTTTAACAACTTTGCACGCAAATGGTAATTTAGATGCACTTCATAGGCTTGAAACAATGGTTTTAATGGCAAATATTGATTTACCAGTAAGAGCAGTAAGAGAGTATATTTATAATGCAATTAATATTACTATAAATATTGAAAGACTTTCTGATGGTAAAAGAAAAGTAAGTGGAATATCTGAAATTGTTGGTTTTAATGGTGATGAAATAGAGCTTAATGATATATTTACATTTAACCAGGAGGGTATTACAGATATTGGTGAAGTAAATGGAAGTTTTAAAGTAAGTAAAAAAGTACCTAACTGTATAAAAAGACTTGAAAGTTATGGTTTTAAGGATATAAGAAAAATATTTAAATAGAAAGGATTCGTATGAAAGAAATGCTACCAAAAATAATTGTGATACTTGGTATATGCATAATATTTATAATATGTGCATTTCTTTTTGTGCGATTATATTTTTCTATAAAACTAGAAAATAAACTAAAAAAATTTACAGTTAATGTAAGTGAAAATAATACTATAAGTTTTGTTGATAGATTAATGATATTCTTTTTAAAAATAATTAAAAAGATTTCTAAATTAAATAGTAAGTCAGTAATACTAAAAAAATATTCTGTTAGGCTTTCAAAGTATTTAATTTATAATAAAAGTAATAATTTAAAATCAATTGACTATATATCTATTAAAATATTATATATGATATTTATTGATTTTCTTTATATAATAATGTCTATTTTAAAAGGCGTTAAAACAGATTTATCACTTTTTATAATACTTTCTTTTGTAAGTTTTTTTATGATAGATATAATTTTAATAATAGTTTATAAAAAGAAAAGAAATACTATTGAAGCAGGTCTTTTACAAGCAATTGTAATAATGAATAGTGCCTTTAAAAGTGGAAAAAATATTTGGCAAGCAATTAATATTGTTAAAACCTCTACAGAAAGTCCTATAAAAGAGGAATTTGAAATTATTTCTAAAGATATTGATTATGGACTTGATCTTCTTACAGTATTTGAAAGATTTTATAATAGAGTAAAGGTTGAGGAAGTTAAATATATTACATCATCATTATCACTTTTAAATAAAACTGGTGGTAATATAGTTTCAGTATTTAATATGATAGAAAAACACTTTTATGATAAATTAAAAATAAAAAATGAACTTAATTCATTAACAAGTTCAAGTAAAATGCTTTATCGTATTTTGGTCGTTATACCATTTGTATTTATAATTGTTATTACAATGCTTAATAAAGATTATTTTAAAGTATTAATAACTACAAAAATAGGTATTATAATTGATTTCTTTATTCTACTTATATATGTAATTTATATTATAACAATTAAGAAAATAACGAAGGTGGAGAAAGTATGAAAGTAAATGATTTTTATAAAAATATATATTCAACATCTTCGATTAAAGCCTTAGAAAGTAAATTTAATTATTTATCCTATGATAAGAAAATTAATATTAATGAATTTCTAACAGTTAGAATTATCTTTTCTTTACTTATATTTATAGTTTCAATATACTATTTTAATTCAGGATATTTTATTGCTCCAATATTAACATTTTTATTCTATATATTTTTTGAATATATTTGTATTGATGTCAAAATTAAAAAAAGAGCAAGAAAACTAGAAAGCGATGCAATATTCTTTTTTGAGGTATTGAATTTAACTATTCAAAGTGAAAGAAATTTAAAATTATGTATAAGTATTACCTCTAAAAGTATTGATAGTGATTTAAGTACAGAGTTTAAAAGAATGCTTGATGAAGTAGGTTATGGAAAATCTTTAACCGAGGGCTTAAGGGATTTAATGAAAAGAATACCTTCGAAAAGTGTTTGTAATGTAATACTAAATATTATCGAAGCAAATGAATTTGGTAATAGTATCGAAGGGGCTTTAACTAATCAAATAAACTACTTAACTGATAAGAGAATCCTTGATATTAAAGAAAGTATTAATAAAATGCCTATGAAAATATCTATAGTATCAGTACTTTTATTTCTACCACTTATGATGCTTTTGATATTAGGCCCAATATTTATAAATTATATTTTAAAATAACTAGAAAAAAATCTAGTTATTTTTTAATGGTTAAATGTAAATCACTTTACATAAAATTATATGTAAAATAAGTGTTAAATATTTTGACGAAAAGTGTCAAAAAAGTGTAAAATTTTAACTTTTTTTAGGAAATTTAAACAAAAAAGGAGGAAATCAAAAATTTTCCGGTAATAAGTATAGTGAAAGGAGAAATTTAAGATGACATAGTAAAATTTTAAAAATGTAAAATAAGTGTAAAGTAAAAAGAAAGGAGAAATATTATGACATAAAATTAATTTTAAGTGCTAGATTAATTTATTTCAAAAAAAGTAAAAAAATATGCAAAATAATTTATACAATATAAGAAATGAAAATATGAAATATTATTTTAAATCTAAATTAAGACATCTTTCAAAAAGTTCTAGTATTTATAAAGATGTTACAGAAAATTTTCTATTATTTACAGTTCCTAATAATCATAATATATCATTTGCTAAAGAAATTATTGTTAATGGGAAAACTTATAAACTTAATAATCAAAATAAGTTTAATTTTAGAAATAACGAAATAAATGTAGCATTTTGGTTAATTAACACTATTGGAGGTAAAGTTGAGTTAAGATTTGAAATTGGAGAAGAGCGAAATATAATTAGTGCAGATTATAATTTCTTATCTGAACCTTTAGATTTAAAAGAAATAAAAAGGGGAGCTAGTAAATACACCTTTGATCATTTAATAACCAAACAAGCGAAGTCATTTATAATGGATGTTACAAATAATAGTAATATGACTGATGAGTTAATTAATGAAAACTTAAATCATTTATTTAAATTTAAAACTGATTTAAATTATATAATTGTCAAAAGAGATAATGATTTACTAGGTATCTATAAAAGAAAATAGTGCATTAAGACATAAAAAAGAAGCGATACCCTCTGCACAAGCAGTGGGACCGCTTCCATAAACTTATTTTATCATATGCGTTTACTGATTGTCAAATAAAAAAGAAGCGACACCCTCTGCATACAGCAGTGGGATCGCTTCCATAAACTTATTCTATCATATGTGTTTACTGTCTGTCAAATAAAAAAGAAGCGACACCCTCTGCACAAGCAGTGGGATCGCTTCCATAAATTCATTTTACCATATATGTTTACCAACTGTCAAACTGAAAATTTAAAAAAGAAAGGAGGGATTAGAAATGGTTGAAATTAATTTAAATATATCAGGTACACTTGCGGATTTTGAATATGCATCAAAAGTATACTGTGTTACATCAAAAGACGAAGAATATGTTTTAACACTTGCATGCAGCGTTTTAAATAGAGATGAAAAGTATAAAAAATACTCTGTAATAAATGATGAAAATGAAAAACCACTTTATGTTTTAAATAGTGAAACTGGTAAAAAAATATATTTTAAAGATATTAAAATGAACTTAAATTTTACTCGTATAGATTTGTAAATTGATTTATGTCATATTATGTAGTATAATTAAATTGCATTTGAGGTGAGAAATGAAAAAATTATGGAAGAATAATAGGGTGGTTTTTGTTCTTGTAATAATACTTATTTTATGTTTTATTGCAATATGCAGTGTTGCTCTAACTTTCTTTTATTCAAAAGATACAAATGAGTATGGTAATAGGCTTGATGGTATTGAGAAACATCAAATATCTAATGAATTTAAGTCTAGTTACAAAGAAAAATTTTTAGAAAGTGAAAATGTTAAAAGTGTAGATTTTAATATTAAAGGTAGAATTATTTATGTAGAAATAAAGTTTGATGAAAATATTACTTTAGATAATGCTAAAAAGTTAGTGGAAAACTCTATGAGTCTTTTCGATGAGGATACACTTTCATATTATGATGTTCAATTTATAATTCAAAGTGATAATTTTACAATAATGGCATCAAAAAATAGTGCCGCTGAAAATATTTCATGGAATAATAATACTCCAATAGAAGAGGATACAGATGAAGAAAAATAAAAAAATAGTGCTTATATGCACTTTTATTTGTCTAATAGTAATAGGTACTGTAGTAGGAATTATTATGTACCTAAGAGCAAATACTCTTACAGTAAATGAAAAAAAATGGATTGATGAAAATAGTCAAAAACAAACACTTCTTAGTATAAATGTTTTAAATAATTCATCAGTATTTGGTAGTGATGGTACTGGAGTATTTTATGATTTTCTTGATTCTTTTGCTGAAAAATATAATTTGAATATTAATAAAGTTACATTTAATTATGGTTCTGTAAATGGTGCAGTTTCTTTGAATTTAAAACAATCTTTAACTGATAATGATGAAGTTTTCTATGAGGATCATTATGTATTAATAGGAAATAATAGTGAAATAATTACAAATCTATTTGATATATCAAATAGTAATATTGCTATTTTAAATAATGATTTATCTAATGTATCAAAATACTTAACAAGCTATAGTTTAAATTATAAAACTTATGAAGATATTGATAGTTTATTTACTTCGATGAATGAAAATAAATATGCAATTGTACCTCTACATTTATATTTAAATAATATTTTTAATAATAATAAAGAAATAATTTATCATTTTAGTGATATAAATATTTATTATGTACTTACTACAAATGATGATATTTTAAGTTCAATACTTAAAAAATATTATGACACTTGGAAAGAAAATTTCGAGGAAAGTTATGATGAAAATCTATTTAGTTTAATTTCAAATAAACTTGGATTAACTGAATATGAAATAGAAAAAATGCGCTCTATTAGTTATAAATATGGTTATGTAAATAACTCCCCATATGAAGTTATCTCTGGCGGTAACTATGGCGGAATAGTGGCTGTTTATTTACAAAGATTTATGACTTTTTCAGGTACAGATTTTACTTTTAAAAAGTATAGTAATTTTGCTAAGTTTAATAAAGCCGTTACTAATAATGAAATAGATGCTTACTTTGGTTATTATAATTTAAATAGTTTTAATAAAACATCAAGTGGTGTCGATGTAAATTATGTTGTTATTGCCAATATTAAAAATGATGTGGTTATTAATAGTATTAATGCTTTAACTGGTAAAGAAGTATATGTTCAAAATAATTCACTTTTATATTCATATTTAAGTAATGTTTTTGGTGTTCAAATTAAAACATATAAAAATGCTAAAGAACTTACTAAACTTAATAATAAGGATTGTATTATTTTAGTTGATAGTAATATTTATGAATATTATAAAACTCATGGACTTGGAAATTATACAATTAGAACAAGTGGTAGTTTAAAAGAGGTTTATAACTTTAGAATTAAGGATAATGGTGCATTATATAAACTTCTTAATAAATATATTACTGTTTTAGATAGTCATAAAATTTTAAATGAAGGTATAAATAACCATAGTGAAACAGTAAAAAATGGTGCTATTATATCACTTCTTGCAAAATATTTTATTTATTTTCTAATATTATTTTTTATTGTAGCTTATTTAGTAATTAGAAAAACTAGAAAAATAACAATTGCTAAAAAGATAAAAAAAGATGATAAGTTAAGATTTATAGATCAACTAACCTTACTTAAAAATCGTAATTATTTATCTGAAAATATTAATGTTTGGAATAATAATACAATTTATCCTCAGACAATACTTATTGTTGATTTAAATAGACTTCAGGAAATTAATGATACAAAAGGTTATGAAGAAGGAGATAAACAAATTAAGGCAGCAGCAAATATTTTAATTAGAACGCAGCTTGATAATTCCGATATAATTAGAACAGATGGTAATGAGTTTGTGGTTTATCTTGTAGGTTATAATCAAAAACAAATAACTAATTATATTCATAAACTAAATAAAGAATTTAAAAATCTTCCTTATGATTATGGTGCAGAATTTGGTTATTCAATGAAGATTGATGAAATTAAAACTATTGAGGATGCTTTAAATGAGGCAACAAAAGTATTAAAAAAGCAAAAGGAAGTAAATGAAAACAAGGATTAAAAGGTTTTATAAAAGATTTATTAAGGTCATAAGAAGAAGTGATATGAAATTACTTCCAGGACAACTAGCATTTTTTATGGTACTTGCTATTGTTCCAACTTTAACACTTCTTACTTATGGTGCCTCAGTTCTTAATCTTTCAATGGATTTTATTTATAGTTTTCTAGAAAAAGCATTTTCTAATGATGTTGCAAGATTACTTTTAAGTACAAGTTCAGATAGTACAGGTTTAAAATTAACAATACTATTACTTACTTGTTACTATTTATCAAGTAATGGCATGGATTCAGTAATTCTTTGTTCAAATACAATTTATAATATAGAAAATAAAGGCTGGTTTAAACGAAGATTTAAGGCAATAGTTCTTTCAATTATCTTAATACTTCTTTTGATATTTTTATTACTTGTTCCTGTATTTGGTAGTGTAGTGGTAAATTTAATAACAAAAGTAAATTTAAATTCAGGCATAACTAACATAGTTATAAAAGTATTTGAATATTTACGAAGCCCAATTATGATAGTATTACTATTTTTCGTAATAAAAATAATTTATACACTAGCTCCGGATAAAAAAATTAAATCACATAATACAAATTATGGAGCACTTTTTACAACAATACTTTGGACAATTGTTACAGAAATTTATTCTTGTTATATTCAAAATTATGCCTCTTATACATCATTTTATGGAGGACTTGCTAATATCTGTATTTTAATGATTTGGTTTTATTTTCTTGCATATGTTTTTGCTATTGGAATGGCACTTAATTATCAAAGAGAAAATGATAATTACCAAAAACTACCATAATAAATTAGTAGTACTTGTATATAATAATAATATGTACACAGGTATTACTTAGTACATTTTAAAAATTTTAATATCAATATAGCAAATATAGCTAACGATATTGAAAAGTAATATTCTAAAAAAGATGGACGATTAATTTTCCATCTTTTTTATATTGTACTTGTTCTTTTATTTTGATTTAATTTATTAAATAATTCGGTTTCTATCTCGGGAGCAATTTTGATAGAAAGCTCTATGTTTTTAGGAATATCTCTTTTTCCAATTGTTTTATAAGATTTTACATCATTATCACTTTTTTTATTAAACATTCCAAGTATACAATAGATATTATCTTTAATTTGTTTAAATAATATTCTAGTTTGATAACCTTTTATTTCAAATACATCTTTTAAATTTTCATTATTTTTAAGCATTTTTATACTTCCATTTGGAAGAGTACCAAATTTAAAACCATTAATAAGGTTAATAATATTCTCATAATATTCTTCGGGAATATCCTTTAGATCAGAAATGATTTTTGCATTAAGAGGATTTACTTTAGATGTGGAGTATATAAGCAATTTTTCCTCTTTTAAGGGAAGAAGGGCATCTTCGATTATAATTTCTTTATTAAATGTTTTTTCATAATAATCTCTAACATTTGTATAAATATTAAGTACTTTAAAGTAATCTTCGGTTAACATTTTTCTTTCTTCATTTGAACGTGACATACTAGTATCTAAAATAAATGAATAATAAGTAAGTAGTTCCTCTTGAAGTATTTCCATTAGTTTTTGGTATAAATAGCTTTTTTCTTTCTCATCATCAAATTCTTTACTATATTCTATAATAAAAGAAATAATTTCTTCTTTATCTAGTCTATCTATCTGATCTTTTATATAATCAGCACAAGAATCTAAAATATTTTTCCTATTTGGATTTATATCTTCGAAGGTAATAATCTCAAAACCCATATTTACAATTGTAGGTATTTTTAAATATAATTCATTTATAAAATTAATTTGTCTTTCATCAAAGGCTTTAATTTTTTGACTATAGAAATTAAGTTCATTAAAATATATTGCTAAATCTTTATCAGATATATGATATTCATTTTTTATAAGAATTAATATTTGCTTTATATCTTCGGTAACTTTTTTAGATACGGCAGCATTTCTTTTCGAAGATAGTAAAAATATTTTACAAGAATTATAAAAATTTGAATATATTGTTATATTTTCTTTTAAAATAGCACTTTTTTGTAAATCATTTTGCATTTGTTCATATAAAATATTTTTAAAATCATTTATTGATTTAATATCTTTACTATAAAGTCTATTTATAAAAATATTTACATAACTATCATTTTGAAATATTTCTTGGAGTAATAATTCAATTTTAAGTCTATTTTCAAAAATTATATCATAATCTTCATTTAAATAACTTAATACCTCTTTTAAAAGGGTAATATGTACATTTAAACTTTCATTTTCATTCATATCTTTTTTAGAGTTTTCAATATAAAGTTTAATATAATAATTAATTTTATCTAACTGGTTCATAATAACTTTTAATCAATTTAATGTATAATTGATTTCCTTTCTATCTATATTAATTATAAATTACTTTAATAAAACTTGCAATAAATATGAATAAATTACATTTTCATTTAACATAATTATAGTGTATGAAAAATATTTATGATGAAAATATATGTAGATTATTTAGAAGTGCTGAAAAAGAAAGAGAAAGATTGGAATCAGAATATGTTAGCACTGAACATTTACTTTTGGCAATTTTAAAATATGATAACAAAGTAAGTAAATATTTAAAAAGATTAAATGTTACTTATGATACTTTTTTAGATACATTAAATAAATATGTACCACCAGAGAAAAGTCCAAATAATGTTAATATTTATACACCTCTTTTAAAAAAAATAATATCTCAAACTGAAAATCCAAGTGAAGAAAGTTTATTTTTTAATATTTTAAATGAAGGAGAAGGCGTAGCAATCAGAATACTTATGAATATGGATGTTGATGTTGATAATCTTTATAATTATTTTAAAAATGATACCTCCATTAGTAATTTAAAGTGTCTTAAATATGGTGAAATTTTAAATGAAACAGCTTCATTTAATGAAAAAGTTGTTGGTAGAGAAAAAGAAATTGATTTAATACTTGAAACTTTGATGCGAAAGAAAAAATGTAATCCGCTTTTAATTGGAGATGCTGGAGTAGGCAAAAGTGCTATAGTCGAAGAAATTGCTAGAAGAATAAAACTTAATAAAGTTCCTTTTAAGTTTAAAGATTTTATAATTGTTTCACTTTCAATGTCATCACTTATTGCAGGTACTAAATACCGTGGTGAGTTTGAAGAAAGACTTAATAATATTTTAGATCAAATAAAAGGTAATGAAAATGTAATCTTATTTATTGATGAAATGCATACAATGGTTAATGCTGGTGCTGCAGAAGGTGCTATAAGTGCAGGTGATATTTTAAAACCAACTCTTGCAAGAGGAAATATTAAATGTATTGGTGCAACAACTAAAGAAGAATATGAAAAATATTTCATTAAAGATAAAGCTTTAGCCAGAAGATTTGAAACAATTTTTATTAAAGAACCTACTGAAAATGAAACTATTGATATTTTAAAAAGTGTAAAAGAGGAATATACAACTTTTCATAAAGTAAATATTTCTGATGAAGATATTGAAGTGCTAGTTCATCTTGCTAATGTTTATTTTCCAAATAAGAAAAATCCAGATAAAGCAATAGAACTTTTAGATAGCACTCTTTCATATGTAAAATATAACTATTCAAATGGTATTATTAAAGAAAAAGAACTTAAATTAAAAGGTTTACAAACTAAAAAAGTATATAATATAGAACTAGGTAATTTCAAAGAGGCTCTTATTAAAAGTAAAGAAGAAAAAAATCTTTTAAAAGATTTAACTCTACTTAAAAGTGGTAAAAATGTGGTGGCTACTAAAGAAGATATATTAAATGTTTTAGAACTTAAAAATAATATTATAGATAACTCTAAAAAAGTTAAAAGAATAAATAATTTAAAAAATGATTATCATAAAAATATAATTAATAAAATAATTAATAAACTTGAAAATAATAGAGTAAGTGTTTTAACTTTTGTAGGTGATTATAAAAATCTAATAAATGATTTAGCATCGTCAATTAATTATGATATTTTAAAAGTAAATAACAATATGGAAAAAATATTTGATAAACTTAAATATAATCCAAGTACTATATTTGTAGTAAATAGTTTAGATAATTATAACTTTAATAATATTATTAAAAAAGCTAAAGAAAATAATTTAGTGGAATATAATAATGAATATGTTTCCTTTAACAGTGCAATTGTTATTTATACTTTGAAAGAAAATAATATTGGTTTTATTAATAGTGCTAGTGATGATGTAATTTATTTTGATAAAATAACTCAATAAATTAAGTAGTTTTTTTGACGTATAAATAAATATATGATAATATATTTATATAATCGAAGGTGAAGTTATGGGCATATTAGATAGTTTAAAAGATAGTTTTGTTTTATCTAAAATAAATAAAAAATCAAACATAGAAATAGAGCAATTAGTTAATTTAACTGATAATCAATTAAAAAAATTAATGAATAATAATGAAATTTATTTGCTTGATTTGGGAAAAATATCTTCATACGAACTTTTAAAAAAACTAATTGAACTTTATAAATTTTCAAAAGATGATTATAAAAATGTTAGTTTACTTTTAAATAGGCCTGATGAAAAAATGTATAAAATTGTAGAAACAAGTGATGTTTCAAATATTAGAAAGAATTTATGTGAAGAAAGCATTAATAGATTTATAACAGATACTTCATATACAATAGATATAAATTTATTTCCTGAGGAATTTATAAAAAATTATGATGATATTTTATTGGTAAGTGCACTTCCAAATGATATTAGACAAAAATATTATTCAAAGAAAATTACTGAAAAAGATTTGTTAGATAATATTAAGTTATTTAGTAAAGTTAAATATCCAAATATCATATTAGATAATGTAAATTATAAAAATGAATACTCTAAAAATTTTATTTTAAAACTTGGGTTAGATGGTTTAGAAAAAGTTACTACCATTCTAGGAGATAATTTTTATCATATATATAATGATCAAAATAAAATGGAAGAAATGTGTAAATTTTTAGAGCAAAACAAGCCAAATAATTATTATGATGGTGTTGTAAACTATTTATATACCGATGAAGAACTTTTAAGTGCTTTAGGTATTAATCAATTTAATACTGAACTAAGTTTTTATACTCAATATTATCTTGAACAAATAAATAAAAATAATATTAATAAAATAGATTTAATAAATTATTGTAATAAAGTTTTTTCTAATTATCAAAGAGAAAGTAGTTATTATAAATTTATGGAAAATATGACAACTATTTTATCAGGAAATGAAACTATAAATAGTACTGAAGAATTATTTGAAAAAACTGCAATTTCTTTAGCAAAAGAAAAAGAAAGTAAAACACAAGCATTTACCAGTGATTTTATAAGTGCTCATCAGCAATATTTTTTACCAAATGAAGCTCCGGATGCACTTAAAGAAAAATTTTATAATAAACAATTAACATATAAAGATGTATTAGATAATTTGTCATATTTTTCTAATACTAATATATCATTAGCTTTTTTTGATGAAAATGATAATCGTTGTGGTCTATTTGATAATAATCTTTTTCTAAATTTGCTTCAGATTTGTGATGGTAATTTGAAAAACTTAAATTGCACTTTTTTTGAAAATATTTTATCTCGACCAGATTCCAACATTAATTTTATATCATCTTATGATGAATTTTTATCAATATTTGAAAAGTATTATATGAGTAATGGTATACCAATAAAAGACTTTGAAATTTTAAAAAAGATTGGTTTTAATAAAAGTTATTTAAATGAAATTGAGGATAACATAAAAAGATATAATCTACAAAAAGATAATATTAAATGTGATCTTCGTCTTTTGACTAATAATATAGTGGAAAAATTTGATATTAATATTTTAAAAGCACTTATGACTTATTACCATAGTGGGGCTGTTTCTTTATTAATAAATTATAGTAATGATGATGTACTTGTAAAAAAAATTAATACTTTGTTAGCACTATTAAGTAAAAGTGATAATAATTTTATTAATGGTAAAAATATAAATTATATTATTCTTTCATTTGATAAATGTAGGGGCCTTTTCGATGATTTAATAAAAAATAATATTATTTTAAATGAAGTGCAAATAAAAAATTTAAATGATATTTTAGCTAATAAAAATAAATATAATATAGAAAATATAGAGCAGTTAACAAATTACAGTATTCATAAGAAAAAAATATTAAATGAAAAACTTGAAAGTAATAATTTGGATGATGTACAATCTGCAATTACTGAATGCTTATTTTCATTTGAACGAAGAGATATATTTAATTTAGATACTGTTTATGGCATTTTTAAAGATAAAATGTATCTAAAAAAAATACAGCCATATTTGCCTGTTGATATAGCTAGTGCATTAGAAATAATAAAAGAGGTTTATAATAACCGTGACATAAATAATTTAAAAGCAATATTTGATGATTGTATTGAGTTAGGAAATGTTGGTATTAATGCTGTACAAATTAAAACAGCCCTTCGAAATGCATATGAAAAACTTTATAATAGTGAATTATTTAAAGGTGAAGGGAATAAAGAATACTATATAAATGGGGTTAATAGTGATATGTGTCCTCGAAATGTGAATGGTGAAAAAATTTCATCAGAAAATAATATTAAGGTTGTTGAACTTAATGACAAGCCATTTAAATTAATAGTCCATCATATATTTGTTGGTTCACCAGATCCTTTGTTTGAAGATATTCCTAGTAGAATAATTAAAAATCCTGAAATTTGGAATACTAAAGAGGGGGCAACTACATTATCTACCACCGTAATTTCAAATTCTTGTATTAAAACATTTGGGGTAAATCAACCAGGTGCTCATATATATTATGGATTTAATGAGTTACCATTTGATGTCTTAAGAGGTACCATGTCAGGAGATGCAGGTACTTTACATGGAGGAGGCCAACTTGAGGCAATAAGTGGTGCCAACAAAGTAAATACACTAGATTATTTAATTAATGTTACAACTGCACATTCGCCTTATAATGAAATTGTATTAATGCGAAGAAGTCCTATTAAAAATAAATTTGATGGTAGAGTTCAGCCTAATTGTATTGTTACTTTTGATGATAACATTGATGAATATACAAAATTGGCAGCTCAATATTTTAATGTTCCAATTTATAAAATTAACTATAATAAGTATAGGGAAATTAATATGCAAAACATTGATAAATATTTAAATGGAAAAATAGAAAAGTTTGATAACAATGATATAGAAATTATCTTTTCTACTGATTTTGGAAATTTAAATAGAAATGTAAATAAAGTAGAAATGTGTATTCAGCTATCTAAAAAAGCACTAAATGAAAATTTAATAAATAGTGAACAATATTATGATAGAATTCAACACATTGTAGATTATACTGAGGAAAATGATATAGTAGTTAATCCAAATGATTTAGTAATACTTAATAATATTTTGAGTAATAGAATTGAGGTGGAAGAAAATGAACTTGCAAAATAATAAATTAACTAAAGAGGAAAAACTAGTTTATCTACTAAATAAGATCGAAGAAATTAGTAATTGTAATCAAAATAAAGAATTAATAAATAATTTAAAAACTAAATTATTATTACAAATGAACTCTAATATAGAATCTTTAGAAGATGAATAAATTAAATATCAGTACTTACTTTACACTAATTTGACACAATAATAAAAATATGCTATAATTATCACAGTTAAGGGGGACTATTATGAATAATGAAAATTTAAGTGAAATAATCGAGTATTTAGAAAAAATGCATAAATATGTATTAATAAGCCGTTTGGATATGAATACTTTTAAAGAATATGTTGATTCATTAGTGACTTTTTATGAAAAAAATATTTTAAATGATTACGTTATACTAAAATATGCTAATATTCTTTCAAGCGCAGAGGTACTTTTAGGTAGTGAAAAAATATTTGTTGAAATTGCTGAAAGACTTGAAGAACTTATAAATCAAATTAGATGCTCAAAAGAAAGTATTCATAGATAGGGGTTAAGTATGAATAATAAAGAATATTCATTACATATGGTAAAAATTGCAATTAAAGCTTGCAAGACACTTGAACATATGCAAAGTTATGTACTTGAATATAGAATAAGTCAAACAAGTTTTATAGAATACTCTAGTTTATTAAAGATTCTTTATAATGAACATTTTATTGATGATGAAGATATTTTATCATATGCAAATAGTTTATTAAATGCTAGTGTTATTATTAAACAAGAGGATATTTATAATCAAATTATTCAAGAACTTAATGAACTTATTTTAAGTATAAAAGGTAACTTAGGAAGATAAATTTCTAAGTTTTTTTTATAAAATGAGAAAAGATAAATATCTTAAATTAATAACAAAAATTTATTTAAGTTATATTTTTAATATGGTATACTAATTATATGGATAGTATAAAAAGTTTATGTTCACAAATTAGTAAAGAAAGTAAATGTCCTTTATGTAAAGGAAGTTTTCATATGGATGAATGTCAAAAATGTGGATATAAATCTGTTTTGATAAAAGAATGTATAGATAAACTTTTACCAATGTTAGATCAAAATGTAAGTAGTGAGGAACTTCTTAGTTTATATACTATTAAATCTCTTGGTTATGATAAAATTAATATGCTATTATCCTTAAGTGGAGTGGAGGATTATTTAAAAAGTAAAGAAGAAAAAATTCTAAATCAATCTAGATATGAATTATCTGATGAAAGAGTAATGTTATATTTTATTGAAAATAATTTTCCAAATAAAAATAAAATGATAAATAATCTTATAAAAGAAATGCTTTCTGATAATTTAGATATAACTGATGAAGAAAAACTATCTTTATTTAAATATTTTGTAGAGTATGTTACATCTAATAATTTTGAATGTGTATTTACTAGTTCTAACAGTAAAAAAGAAATTATATTTAATGAAAATGATATTAGAAAGTTATTTTATCAAAAAAAGTATTTAGAATTACTTGAAACTGCATTTTATAAATGCAATTATGCATATCGAAGTATAATGCTTGAAAATGGTAAAGGTTCACTTAAAGAAATAAAAGAAAAAATAATAATAGATAATTTACCTGGTTATTATGAAGAAAATAGTAATGCTTTATTTATTGAGATTAACTGCAGATATAATGCAAATATTTTACTTAGAGATTATATATCATCTTTAGGTTTTAAAATGAGTGATATGCTTTTAAAATGTTATGAAGAAAGAGCTAAAAATGATTTAGATTTATTAAACAGTAACTATAGAGTTTATCGTGGAAAAAGTGTTAATGTGGATGATTTATTTTTAGAAATAATATCAAAATTAGATATAAACTTTATCAAAGAAAAATATCCTATATTAAATATAGAAAATAATGATAGTATAAAAAAATTGTAAGTTTTGATACTTACAATTTTTTATGTTTTTTCTTTATTTCTTTTTTTAATAATTATAATTTTCTATAAAGCCCAATTGCAGTTCCAAGTATTTTACAATCAGGAAGTATAATTGGTGCCATTGTATCATTTTCTGGTTGTAGTCTAATATGACCATTTTCTTTATAAAATCTTTTTAAAGTAACTTCATTTTCTAGGGTCATTGCTACAACAATATCACCATTATGAGCATTATTACATCTTTTGATAATAACATAGTCATCATCAAAAATACCTGCATTAATCATACTTTTTCCGGATACATGTAATGTAAATACTTCTTCATTTTTTGGAACTAGACTTGCTGGTAAGTCAAAAAATTCATTTGGTGTTTCAATAGCTGTAATAGGTGAGCCAGCAGTTACTTTTCCAAGAAGTGGTACTTTGACAACATCCTCATTTTTTTCATCATACTCATTATCAACGAGTAATGAAATAGTTCTAAATTTGTTATTTGTTGAAGTAATATATCCTTTTGTTTCTAGATTTTTAATGTGAACAAATACCGTAGCTGGACTTGATAAATGTACTCCTTCACAAATCTCTCTTATAGTGGGACTATACCCATTTTTTGCCGTATACTTTTTGATAAAATCTAATATAATAATTTGTTTATTAGTAAGTTTTTCCATGTGTTTCCTCCTTCTATAATTTTATTTTACAATATAAAATGTAAAATGTCAAACAAATGTTTAAATTTTATATTGACACAAACAAATATTTGTAATAAACTAATATTGAAACGAGGTAGTGATATGTTAAAAAGATTAATTGAAAATTATGGAGTACTAATTTTATTTTACTTATTTATTATTTTAAGTGTTATTCTCATTAATAATAGGTTTGCTGGTATGTAATATCTTTTGATTAATTACATATTAATTATTATGAGTAATATTTTTTTATCAGATTTACAAGAAAAAGAAATTATATCAATTGAAACTGGATTAAATTATGGACATATAGTGGATGCTCAAATATCTAGTGATGGAAAAATCATGTCTTTTGTTGCAGAAAGTAAAAAAATATTTAGAAAACCTCTTGTTAATAATGAGATATCTTTTACTTATGAGGATATTGTTAAAGTTGGTAAAGATGTAATACTTGTTAAAGTTTAAAAAATTGTTTATAATAATTAGTATGAAAAGAAAAATTATAATTTTTAGTATTATGTTTTTATTAATTGATGAAGCAAGTAAAATTATTCTTGATAATGTTTTATCATTAGGAAAAAGTATAACTATATTTGACAAGTTTTTATATATTACAAAAGTATATAATGATGGTATTAGCTTTAGTATGTTAACTGGTAAAAGATGGTTAATAGTATTTTTTAGTATACTTATTTTAATATTTTTATATTTTTATATGAAAAAGTTTAAAGAAAATAAAAGAAATATTATAGCTTTTTCTTTGATATTCGGAGGCCTTTTAGGTAATTTAATTGATAGAATAATTCATGGATATGTAATTGATTTTATAGATTTTTATATTTTTAATTATAATTATCCAGTATTTAATTTAGCAGATAGTTTTATATGTATAGGAGTATTAATACTTTTATATAGTATTTATTTAGGGGAAGATAATGAAAATAGTAGTAAATGAAGATAATATAAGAATTGATAAATATTTAAGTGAAAATACTGAATATTCAAGAAGCTATATTGAAAAGTTAATTGATGAAAAATGTGTTTTAGTAAATGGCAAAGAAGTTAAAGCAAGTTATAAGGTTTGCTTGAATGATGAAATAGAAATTAATGATACTTTAAAAAAAGAAAGTGATATTAAGCCTGTTAAAATGCAACTTAATATTGTTTATGAAGATGATGATTTAATGATTATTAATAAACCAAGTGGACTTGTAGTACATCCAGGAGCGGGTAATTATGATAATACTTTAGTAAATGGTCTTTTAAATTATACAAATAATTTAAGTAGTGTCGATGATGTAAGACCTGGTATTGTTCATAGACTTGATAAAGATACTTCAGGACTTATGGTAGTGGCTAAAAATAATAAGTGTCATGAACTTTTATCAGAAATGTTTAAAAATCATGAAGTTAAAAGAACATATTATGCACTTGTTTGTGGAGTTGTTCCCTACAATAAAGGAACTGTGGATGTTCCCCTTAAAAAAGATGAAACAAAGTTTGATAGAGTATGTGCAAGCGAAGATGGTAAAAAAGCAATAACTCATTTTACAGTGTTAAAAAGATATAATGATTATACATTATTATCATTGAATTTAGAAACAGGTAGAACTCATCAAATTAGAGTACATATGGCATATATGGGATACCCAGTTTATAATGATCCTGTGTATAATAATAGGAAAGCAACTGAATTTGGACAGTTTTTACATTCTAAAGAAATAGATTTTATTCATCCAATAAGTGGTAAAAGATTACATTTTGAATGCGAACTACCTAAAGAGTTTAAAGATTTTATAGATAATTTAAAGTAAAGGAGTAATAATGGAAAAAGTAAATGTTAGAAAACAAGATGAAATACTTATGAGTTTAGTACATTATTTTGTTACTAAGGAAGGCTATGCACCTATATATGTTCAAGGCGTGAAAGATGAAATATGGCTTGAAAATATTGATGGACCTTATAGAATAATAAGAATTAATAGTAACTATATTCATAATGAAGAACAATATAAATATGATGAAGTTAAAATAAGAAATATAATGGGGCAAATAAAGAAAAAAACTTTATCATTTAAAGTAAACACCTTAAATATTAATTTAAATGTATCAGATAGAGTTAAAGTTGAAAGTGAAAAAAATATTGATAATGTTTTTGTAAAAGATATTGATGAAATTAAGAAAAATAAAGAAATAAATGAAGTATTTCCAAATATGAAAAATGATTTATATCAAAGTAAAAATAGTTTAGATTTATTATTGAATGTTACAAATGATATTAATAAAAAGACAGAAACAGATAACAAAAAATATGAGAAAATATTTTCTCGTAAAAAGATATTAATAACTTATATTATAATAGCTACATGTATATTAATGTATATTATTACTGTTTTAATGGGCTTAAATAATATGAATCTTTTAATACTTGGAGCAAATAATATTGAACTACTTAAACATGGTCAGATTTATAGATTAATAACTTATGGGTTTTTACATGGAAGTATAATTCATTTAATATCAAATTTGTACTGTTTATATGTTATAGGTAGTCAAGTAGAAAATAATTTAGATAAGAAAAGATTTTTAACTATTTATTTTATAAGTATGATTACCGGAGGACTTTTAAGTGCTTTATTTAATGATGGTATAAGTATTGGTGCAAGTGGAGCAATTTTTGGACTTCTTGGAGCACTTTTATATTTTGGATTTCATTTTAGATTATATTTGTCTGAGGCTTTAAAAACAAGAATAATTCCAGTTATTATACTTAACCTTATTATTGGTTTTGCTGTTCCAGGTATTGATGTAGCATGCCATATAGGAGGTCTTATCGGAGGATTTTTAAGTGCTATGATGGTAGGCATTCCTGATATTGATAATAAGAAAGATAAAGTTAATGGTACTATTTTACTTTTAATATTTATTGGGTTTATGGCTTATTTAATTTTTAAATAAAATTTCACTAATTATTTAGTGAATTTTTTGTGTAAAGTTAGTGTCTAAAAACTATTCAATAATAATAAAATATTTTATAATATTTAAAGGAGGTAAACGATGATTTTAGATGGAAAAAAAGTTAGAAATGAATTACTTGAGTATTATGAAAATAAAATTAAAGAGGAAAATATAAAAATAACTCTTGCTATTATTTATGTAGGGAGTGATGAACCTAGTAAAATTTATATTAACAATAAAATTAAATATTGTGAAAAAGTAGGTATTAAAACTTTACTTTATGAAATGGATGAAAAAACTAAAGAAAAAGAAGTTATTGATTTAATTGAAAAATTAAATGATGCACCCGATATAACTGGAATAATTTTACAAAGCCCAGTACCCAAACAGATTGATTTTGCAAAAGTAAGTGGAATGATTAATCCTTTAAAAGATATTGATGGTTTTACAAAGGATAATTTATATAAACTTATGCATAATGAAGATGGACTTTTTCCTTGTACTTCAAAAGGGATAATTAAACTACTTAAATATTATAATATTAAAATTGCCTCAAAAGATGTATGTGTAATAGGTAGGGGTGATATAGTGGGAAAACCTTTGATATTTGAACTTCTTAATAATAATGCTACCGTAAGTATATGTCATTCACAAACTAAGAATTTAAAAAAATATACAAAAAATGCAGATATTATAATTAGTGCTGTAGGGCATCCTAAATTAATTACAAGTGATATGATAAAAGATGATGCTATTTTAATAGATGTTGGAATAAGTGTAATTGAGGGAAAAATTGTTGGCGATATAGACTTTTGTGGTGTTAAAGATAAATGTTTATATATAACTCCAAATCCTGGAGGAGTAGGACCAATGACAATTGCAATGATAATCGAAAACTTAGTAAAAGCATATGAAATGCAGAAATAGGTAAAAAATGAATAAAAAACAATTGTTAGAATTATTGAATACATTAAAAATAAGCAAAAATGAATTTTGGGTTTTATCTTCGGGTGCTTTAGTATTAAGAGATATTTATGATAAAGCAAATGATTTAGATATTGCAGTAACTGATGAGGGATTACGAGAATTAAAAAATAATTATAATTTGAAATCAAAATATAATGGGTGGTATATAGTAGAAGAACTTGTTGAATGTGTATGCAAAGGAAGTATTGAGAATTTAGAATACAAACCGCAGTTATTGGAATGTGGATACCAAGTACAAAATATAAAAGAATATTATAATCATCTTTTATCAAGTTCAAAAGAAAAAAATAAATTAAGAATACCTATAGTTGAGGATTATTTAAATAAAAACAAATAGAAAGGATGATATAATGGATAAAATAATTATAGAGGCTTTAGCAAAAGAAAGAGAAAGGCAAGAAAGATGTTTAGAACTAATTGCCTCAGAAAACTATGTTTCAAATGATATTTTAAAATTACAAGGAAGTATTTTAACTAATAAATATGCTGAAGGATATCCTGGTAAAAGATATTATGGTGGTTGTGAATATATAGATATTATAGAAAGTAAAGCAATAGAGTATGCATGCACGTTATTTAACTGTGAGTATGCAAATGTTCAACCACACTCTGGATCAAGTGCAAATATGGCAGTACTTCGAAGTTTACTTTCATATGGTGATAAAATTCTTTCGATGGATTTAAATAATGGAGGTCATTTATCTCATGGATTTAAAACATCTTTTTCTGGTATGGATTATAATGCAGTATTTTATTATTTGGATGAAAAAACAGAAATGCTTAATTATGATGAAATAGAAAAAATTGCTTTAGAAGAAAAACCAAAACTTATTATTGCAGGGGCTTCAGCATATTCTAGAATAATTGATTTTAAACGCTTTAGAGAAATTGCTGATAAAGTAGGAGCATATCTTATGGTTGATATGGCACATATTGCTGGGCTTGTTGCCGCAGGTGTTCATCCATCACCATTTCCTTATGCAGATGTTGTTACATCAACTACTCATAAAACTTTAAGAGGACCAAGAGGGGGAATAATTCTTACTAATGATGAAGAAATAATTAAAAAAGTAAATAAAACCATTTTTCCTGGTATTCAAGGAGGTCCTTTGGAACATGTAATTGCTGCAAAATGTGAGTGTTTTTATGAAGCAATGAGTGATGAATTTAAAAGTTATGCAAAAAATGTTATAACTAATGCTAAAGTATTAAGTGATACTTTAAAAGAAGAAGGCTTTAAAATAGTATCTAGTGGCACTGATAATCATATGTTTCTTTTAAATGTTAAAAGTATGGGTGTTACTGGTAAAATGGCTGAAGATATTTTAGAAAAAATAAATATAACAGTTAATAAAAATATGGTTCCTGGTGATACTGAAAAAGCAGGTATAACAAGTGGAATAAGACTAGGTAGTGCCGCTCTTACAACAAGAGGATTAAATGCAGATGATTTTAAAGAAATTGGTTTAATAATTTCAAAGGCTTTAAAAAATTATAATGATGAAAATATTTTAAATGAATTAAAATTAAGAGTTAAAAATATAACAGATAAATATCCATTATGGTATTAAGGAGGTAATATGTCTAATTGGGATAAAGAATATTTAAAATTATGTAAAACTATTTTGGAGGAAGGTAAAGAAGTTATTAATAGAACAGGTATTAATACAATTAAAATATCTAATTATAATTTTTCTTTTGATTTAGAAAAAGAGTTCCCATTTTTAACCACTAAAAAATTATATTATAAAGCAGCAATAAAAGAACTTTTATGGATATATAAAGGTATTAATGATGTAAGATGGCTTCAAGATAGAGGTGTTCATATTTGGGATGAATGGGAAATTGATGAAGACGGTATTTATAGGATTTATTACCCCAAAGGAAAAGAACCTGAAAATGCCCCTGAAAGTTTACCAGTATATTTTAATACTGGAAAAATTGGAAGTGATGGTAAAGATATATTAGAAAAAATGTATTATGATGAAGAAGGCATTTATAAAGAAAGTGAAAAAATAGTAAACTCAAAACCTATGATGGCATCCCCAACAAAAAAAGCAACAGAAGAGGGAAAAGTACTTCGCTTTGCTAGATATTTTGGTAAAGAGTATGCTCATACAATAGGCCATGCTTATGGCTATACAGTAAATAAAAATGATTATTTAAATAAAACTATTTCTTTAATAAATGCAAGTAAGGTGGACCCATCAATATCAGACTCTCGAAGAATACTAATTAATTTATGGCAAGAGGAAGATATAAAAGATGCTGTTTTAAAACCTTGTGTATTTATGTCAATGTGGGATGTAACTGATGGTTATTTAAATGGTACAGTTGTTCAAAGAAGTTGTGATGTACCACTTGGACTTCCTTTTAATGTAACACAATATTCAACGCTTGCTTATTTACTTGCACATATTGCAGGTTTAAAACCAGGAGTTCTTAATTATACCATTAAAGATGCTCATATTTATGTAAATCAAATAGATGGAATAAAAGAGCAAATTCAAAGAGGCGAAGAAATTAAACAAGGTCTTAGAGAAGAATATCCAGCACCAATATTAGAAATTGATGAAAATATTAAATCTTTTGAGGATATTGATGATAAAAATTTAACTAATATTAGAGTAAGAAATTATAAACATCATGGGGAAATAACTTTCCCTTTGGCACAGTAGGTGAAATATGATATCATTAATCGCAGCAGTTGGTAAAAATAATGAACTTGGACTTGACAATCATTTAATATTTAATATTCCTGGAGATTTAAAATTTTTTAGAAATACTACAATAGGTAAAACGGTTATTATGGGAAGAAAAACTTATGAGTCAATTGGCAAGCCTCTTCCTAAAAGAATAAATATCGTTGTATCTAACTCTTTAAAAGAAACTGATGGAATAACTATTATAAATTCCTTAGAGGAAGTATTAGAAAAATATTTAAATAGTGAAGAAGAGGTTTTTATAATTGGTGGTGAAAGTCTTTATAATTATTTTATTAATTATGCACAAAATATTTATTTAACAAAGGTTTATGCAAATGCAGTTGCAGATAAATATTTTCCTTCGTTTGATGAAAATAATTATAATCAAACGTTACTTGGAGAAAATAAAGAAAATAATTTAGAATATAAACACATTTTATATAGGAGGAAAAATGAAAGGTAAATTAATTGTTATCGAAGGAACTGATTGTTCTGGAAAAGAAACTCAAACAAAACTACTTGTAAAGTATTTAAAAGAAAACAATACAAAGGTATTTACTATGTCTTTTCCAAATTATGATAGCCCAACAGGTAAAATTATTGGGGGCCCATTTCTAGGTAAAAGTTATATTTCTGAAGGTTATTTCCCTGAGGGAGCACCAAATGTAGATCCAAAAGTATCCTCACTTTATTATGCGGCAGATAGACTTTACAACCTTCCTATTATTCAAAAAAAATTAAATGAAGGCTATACAGTAATACTAGATAGATATGTATATTCAAATATGGCTCATCAAGCAGGTAAAGAAGATGATAAAGAAAAAAGACTAGCTCTTTACAATTTTAATGCAACTTTGGAGTTTGATCTTTTAGGTCTTCCTAAAGCAGATAAAGTAATATTTTTATATATGCCAGTCGAGGGTGCAAGAGCACTTAGAGCAAATAGACCTGAGGCCCTTGATCAAAATGAAATGGATGAAGAATACTTAAAGAAAAGTCAAAGAGCTTACCTTGAACTTGCAAAAATATTTAATTATATTCAGATTGATTGCTTTGAAAACGGAACAGTTCGCTCTATAGAAGATATATCCAAAGATGTAATAAGAGCTTATAAAAAGAAATAGATTTACACAAATTTGACAGTTATAAAAAAATATGCTACAATTATAGCACTTAGGGGGAAATTTAATTGAAAATTGATAACGAAACAAAAAAAGAAATAACATTTGGTGTTATGGCGGCTACATTAGCAATGACTTTAGGGGTAACCCTTTATTCTCATTCAAACAGTAATCATTTAACAAGTAAGTGTCCATTTGCGTTTATCTATGGAGATAAAGTTATAGAACATAGTATTAATGAGGTTAAAAAACATACTAAACAACAAAATGTTAAAATTATTCCTAATGGCTATAAATATGATCCTAATACATGTTTGTGGTATACAGTTGAAAATGGCCAAACAATAGCCACTTTTGGAGAAAATTATAATTTTTGTACAATTTATGGTAATCAAGCAGAAGATTATGGAATAGATTCTCATACAATTGATAGCACAACAGTTAATGATCAAATTGAAGAACAAGTTAAAAGTTTATATAGATAAAAGTGATTTAATTCACTTTTTTTGAATTTTAAAGGAGTAAAATGAAAGATATAATTGAAATTGATGGTAAAAAATATTTTGTACTTTTTACCTATGTTGATGATGATTACAAGTATATTTTTTATACAGATAATACTTATAATGAGTATAAAATGTTAAATGTTATATTTGGAACTTATGAAGTAATAAATGATAATTATATTGTTAAAGAAATAACCGAAGAACTTAGAAAGAAAAAAGCAGTAGCAATATTTCAAGAAGTTATGAAAGGTCTAAAAAAGTAAGTTTTAGTATTTAAAAAAAACAAACAATATGGTAAGATATAATTGCATTTAAGAAAAATGTTTAGAAAATGTTAACCGCTTTTGGATGATGCGGGATATAAATTATTTATGGTTGTAAATGAATGGAAACCTTTTTAACATTGGGTTTCTTTTTTATAGGCTAAAAAACTAATGCAATTTTCCTAAGTTACATAATTTATGTATGAAGGGAGAAAAGAAATGTTATTTGATAGTGATAGCTATTTTAATGGCTATAATGATATGCTTTATAATTTTCCTGGTTTAGATTTTAGTAAAAAATATGAAGAAAAAGATGAAGGTTTCTTAAAGGGAAATATGTTTCCAAATGAATATAAACCTTATAAAAATTATACTTATTTAATACCAAAACTTAAAACAGAAAAAGATAAAGATTTATTTAAAGTAATGGAAGCATCTTTTGCGGTAAATGATTATGTTTTAGCACTTGATTTAAATCCAAATGATGAAAATTTATTTGCAAAATATAAAATGTGGTGTGAAAAACTTGAAAAATGCTCTAAAGAATATGAATCAAAATATGGACCACTTTGTTATACCAAAGGAAATAATTATAATTCATTTAAATGGGTAAATGGCTCATGGCCTTGGGAAAGTGAGGATGGAAAATATGTTTAAATATGATAAAAAACTTGCTTATCCAATAAATATTACCAAAAAAGATTTAAAAATGGCAAAATATTTAATTACTCAATTTGGAGGTCCTAATGGTGAACTTAGTGCTGCAATGAGATATTTTTCACAAAAGTTTACAATGCCCGATGATAAGGGAAGAGCACTTTTAAATGATATAGCTACTGAGGAACTTGGTCATGTTGAGATGATATGTACAATGGTCCATCAGCTTACAAAAAATGCGACAATTGATGAACTTGAAAAAGCAGGACTTGGAAGTTATTATACAGAACATGGAGTAGGTATATTCCCAGTTGATGCTACAGGAAATCCATTTACATGTACATACTTTGCAGTAACTGGTGATATTCTTGCCAATATATCTGAAGATATGGCCGCAGAGGAAAAAGCAAGAGCAACTTATGAAGGATTAATAAATCAAACAAATGATGAAGATATTATTGGACCACTACTTTTTTTAAGACAAAGAGAGGTAGTTCACTTTAATAGATTTAAACAGTTATACGATTATTATAAAAATAAAGGTTATTAAATAAAAAAAGATCAAATTTCACGCATTTGATCTTTTCCTTTGAATGGATCTTTTTTATCAATTTTATCTACGAATAGAATACCATTTAAATGGTCTATTTCGTGTTGAAAGGCAACCGCAATATCTTCGCGAACTCTAATAGTTTGTTTATTACCTTTTATATCTTGATATTCAACATTTACTCTTGCATGTCTTGGAACAATTCCTGTTGTAGGTCTATTTATAGATAAACAACCTTCGCCCTCACCAACATATACAAGTTCTTCGGAAGCTGATTTAATAACTGGATTAATAACAATATGTTCTTCAAAAGAATTATCTTCATTTTTATTAGCAATAACAAATATTCTTTTTGGAACTCCAAGTTGAACAAAAGCAAGTCCCATCCCGGCTCTTAAATCGTATTTTTCAGCAATTTTATCGTCTTGAGATAATTCTAAATATTTAATTGCATCAAATATTAATTTTTCATCTTCACTTGAAAGAGGGAAGACTACTTCTTTAGAAATTGTTCTTAAAATTTTATTTTTTTCATCTAAAATATTTAGATTAGGTATTTTCATGTTAGCATCCCCTTTGCAATGTATATTTTATCAAAAAAAAGGTAATAAGGCAAATAAAAAAGAAAGGTTTCCCTTTCCCCTTAGTTATTTGGGCCTTGATTACCAAATCCCCATGCTCCAATGATTATTACAAGTAGTATAAAAAGTACTATCCAAATAGCACCGCCAATTCCATAACCAGTTGTATATCCACCGTAAGTGCCACAACAGCAAGGAGTTTGAGTTTGACCATAAGCAGGGTAATAGCCATTATTTCCGTAGTAATACATTTTAAAACCTCCTTTATGTATCTATTATAAAATATACATAATTTTTTATTTTGTGATTAAATATTAAAAATTTTTACAATTTACTTATTAGAAAAAAAATGATATCATAATAATATGAAAGATGATTTAAGAAAAATAGATAAATTACTTTTGTTTTTGGTTACACTTATGTGTATTTTTGGTCTTGTAATGATTTATTCTGCTTCGAGTGCTTCGACTATACTTAGATATTATGTTGCTCCAAATCATTTTTTTATAAGACAACTTTTAGTTTTAGTAGTGGGTTTTATCTTTGGTTTTTTTGTAACACTTTTTCCAACAAATAGATATAAATTCTTAACATATTTATATTCACTTTTTGTTTTAGTTCTTCTTATGTATGTTCTTGTTAAAGGTAAAATTGCTGGTAATGCTCAAAGTTGGATTGCAATCGGACCATTTAATCTTCAGCCAAGTGAATTTGCAAAATCTGCTTTAATACTTTTTATGGCAGTATTTTATAACAATTTATCAAAGAAAAATACTAAAAACTTATCGTTATATTTCATTCCCTTGCTACTTGCGGGAATTTATATGCTTCTTACACTTTTACAACCAGACTGGGGAAGTGCTGCAATTATTGGAGCAATTGCAATTTTAACTTTTTTATCTGTACCAATGATTAAGAAAAATATTTTAAAAATTATGAAAATTTTTGTAATTGGAATTATTGTTTTAGCTTTAGCACTTTTATATAAAGGTGGAAATATTTTATCTAGTAATAAACTTTCAAGACTTAATTTTAAAGCACCTTGTACTCGTTATCAAGAGGAAAGTGGTTATCAAGTTTGTAATGCATTAATTGCAATATCAAATGGTGGTCTTTTTGGAGTAGGTCTTGGTCAAAGTTCTCAAAAATATTTATATTTACCGGAAAGTCATACAGATATGATATTCCCAATTATTTGTGAAGAATTAGGTTCAATCGTGGGAGCATTAACAATATTACTTTATGGGGTTATTTTATATAAGATATTTAAAATTGCTAAAAGAAGTGATAATTTAAGAACAAGTATCTTAGCTTACGGAACATTTTGGTATTTTACATTACATATATTTATAAACTTATTTGGTCTTCTTGCGGTGATACCACTTACTGGTGTTCCACTTCCATTTTTATCTTATGGAGGAAGTTATACATTAAATGCAATATTTTTAATATTTGTAACCGAAAGGGTGGCTATTGAAAATAAAAAAAATAAACTTAAAAGAGAAATTATGTCAATCTAATTGACAACAAAATAAATATCATGATAAAATACTATCTTATCCAAAAAAATGGAGTGATGTATTATGGATAAAAATATTTATTATTTAGTTGTCGAGGCAAGGCCAAAAGAATTTATGCCAATTGATATAAATATATTACTTAAAAGTAATATGAACTTTTCAAGCATTGAAATAATTGATTCATTTACTAAAGAATATACGTATGATGAGCTTATGAATATGATTATTAATAATAATCTTTTACCGAACAGTTTCTTAAATGGAAAATTGTATGTAATAAATGATAAGAAGTTTAGATTTAAAGTTTTAACTAAAGATGACAATTTACTTTTAGATGATTTTTTCATAAATAATATTGAAGATAAACTAATGATGAATAAGTTTTATAATATATTTTTAAAATATGTAAAAGATGAAGATATAATTAATATGATGAAAAGTGCATTAATTACAAAAAATATTTCTCAAATATTAGATGTGCTTTGTAAATTGAATTATTTAGAACTTAGAATGATTTATGTATATATTGAAAAAATTTTAAGAGAAAAAGAAGAAAAAAGAGTACTAAAAAATGACAATTAAGTTGTCATTTTTAATTGCAAAATAAAATAAATGTGATAAACTTATTATAGTAGGTGAGTTATGAAAAATAAAAAAGGATTTACTTTAGTGGAACTTCTTAGTGTAATAGTACTTTTAGGTATAATTATAACAATAGGATTATTTTCTATTAGTTCAATAAGAAAAACTATATTAGATAGACAATATAAAAATCTTAAAACTGAGATAGAACTTGCAGCTGAAAAGTACTATCAAGATACTGAAAACACCTTTTTTTATGTACAGACATTAATAGATGAAGGCTATATAAAAACGGATAATTCATCGTTAAATATTTATAGCCCAATTGATTCAAATATAATGAATTGTTATATGATAAATGTTGTTGATGGGAAAGCAACTCTTGATGATAAAAAGAAAAATGAAGAATGTAATGCAGAAATTGCTGGCAACTATGAACTTAAAATTATACGTGAAAATGATAAAACTTCTGATAAATGGTATAAAGAAAGTGAAGAATTATCTGCGGTAATAAAAAGTGATAACTCAGTAGATGATTCTTTAATATATACATGGACAACTGATTTAAATCCAAATACTATTTGGGATAAAAGAAAGTTTGATTTAAAAAATCTTTTAAATGAAAAAGGTGGAGTAATTAATGATGTATTTTATGTTCAAGCTAATTCAGTGGATAAATCATATAGGAGTGCTGGTAAAAGAATAAAAATAGATAAGGTAAAGCCAATAATTGATAGTGCAGATGCTGGAGAACAAAATGATTGGGTTAAACAAAGAGATGTAACGATAAAAGCACATGATTTAGGTTCTGGTATAGTGGGATATTTATTTTCGGATAAAGCGGATTGCTCTGGCAATTTTGAAAAGTTGACAAAACCTCAAAATGAATTTACTTTAAAAAGAACTTTTAAATCAAATGGAGAATACTATTTTTGTTTAATAGATGATGCAGGCAATATATCTGATAGTGAAAAAATTGTAATTCAAAAAGTTGATGGTAAGCCTCCAAAATGTTACTATAATAATGAAAATTATGAATGGCATAGTGGCTCTAGAACAATTTCTTATGGTTGTCAGGATGATGAAAGTGGATGTGATAAGTTAATAGTAAATGGTAGAAATACATATACATGCAGAGAAAATAATTGTAATATTTTTACTCAAAATAAAGATTATAATGAAACATATGATAAAATTAAAATTAATGATACTGAAAAATCTATAGGTACATTTAAAATTATTGATAAAAATGGAAATGAAACAACTTGTCCTGATAGTAACAAACAATATCTTAATTTATATTTGGATAATACTAACCCAACTGTTAAAATAAATTCAATGAGCTATTCCGGAGGATATTTAACAGTAAGTGCCTCAGTAACAGATTCAAATAGTGGTGTTCAAAATGCTTACGTTGTATATAATGGTAAAACATCAAATACAATTTCATGTAATGGCAATTGCACATTAAGATTATATGTAGGCTCACTTGTAAGAGGAAATGTTACTTTATATGGAACAGATAAAGTAGGTAATGTTGGAAGTGATTCAAAAACAATAAATGTTTATACTGGTACCAAATCAGATTCAAGTGATTATAATACTTCATTTACGGCAAATATATCTTATTCTGGTACATATTTATATCATGATATACAAAATAGTTTAGGAAGTGCAAGTTGTTCTTCTTCAGGAAGATGTACAATATCACCAAAATCAACATCAGAAAGTTGTACTTTAAAAAAATCTCCTAATACATCAGAACCTGATTATGATTCTTGTGAAGATGGAGGATCTTTAAATAGATGGGGCGAGTGTGATGCTGATGATCAGTATTTTACTAATTATGACTGTGTTTGTACATTTTCTAATGGAACATACAATGGAGATAATTTTTATTGCCCTCAGATAGGTTGTGTTCGTCGATTTGGTGAAAGATGGACTGATAGAGAAGTTACATATTGTTGTTCAAATTGTTTACAAGATATAGATTGTTCAGATAGTCCATATGTTTGTTATAACATTGCTGCTGCTCCAAATTTTGGTGATTATTCAGGACCAAAAAAGGTTTCTGCAGAGAAAAGATGTACATATGACTCTTACAAACCAAACATGTGGTGTTCTGGAGATGAAACCTTAATTGGTAGTACATGTTATAGCTGCGATAGAGGAGGATATTTAAGTGAAACAACATGCTATTATAGTGGAACTTGTACAGTTTATTCTTATAAATTTAGTTATGAATATTATTCATATAGTTAGGAGGCATTATGAAAAAGAAAAATAAAATATTAATAATAATTATTATATTACTAATTGTTATAGCAATTTCATTATCAGCAATTTTTATATTAAATAAACGAGAAAATAATAATCAAAATATTAATAATACTGTTAACGAAAAATTTACATTTTATAAAGAAAAAGTTTCTACTTTATTACAAAATGATAATATAATAAAACAATTATTTTTCTCTAAAATAAATGTAGGAAATGAAAATATAACTGTTGATAATGAGGAGTATAGTCCTGTAAGTGATAAATATAATATTAAAACTATAGAAGAAATATATGATATGATAGATAATACTTATTCATTTGCTTTAAAAGGAAATTTAGTCGAAAATTTTAATAATTATAATAGATTTATAGATTTAAATGATAAATTATATGTAAAATTTAGAAATAAATGTTTTATAAATGATTATAATGAAAATGAGCTTTCTATAAAAGATGTTAAAGATGAAGTAATTACATATGTTTATGATAATAAAGAATATGAAGCTTATTATAAAGATGATTTATATTTACTTGGTTCCTCACCATTTACTTGTTAATTTTAATAAAAATGAGATAAATAATTTTACCTCATTTTTATATTATTTTTATGAAAAAAAGATTATATACTTTTTATAGTAGGTGAGTTATGAGAAATAAAAAAAGTACGTTCTAATATTTTAGAAAAACTATATAAAAATATTAAACTAGAAATTGAACTAGCAGCAGAAAAGTATTATAGTGATACTGAAAGTAAAGAAGTTTATGTAGATACTCTTATAAAAGAGGGCTATTTAAAAGCAGATAATAAGTCAATGACAATTACAGATTCAAGAGATAAAACTATATTAAACTGTTATATAGTAACAATTAACGATGATGAAAAAGGTAGTTTAGGAATAGAGAATAATGTTTTAGAAAATGGAAAATGCAATGAAAATGCAGTAGTAAATAGTGAAATTTCAATTGTAGGGGAAGATGGAAATAAAATAAATAAAACATGGTATAAAAATCCAATCACTTTAAAAGCAAAATTTAAAGATACTGAAAAAGATCCAAATAATTATAGTTATACATGGAAAAGTGAAAAGAATCCCAATATAATTACTGATGGAAAAACTTATAACCATGAGAAAACATATAAAGAAAGAGAAAAGGTAATCGATGATGAGTTTTATGTAACTTTAGTAAAATGACAATTAAGTTGTCATTTTTAATTGCAAAATAAAATAAATGTGATAAACTTATTATAGTAGGTGAGTTATGAAAAATAAAAAAGGATTTACTTTAGTGGAACTTCTTAGTGTAATAGTACTTTTAGGTATAATTATAACAATAGGATTATTTTCTATTAGTTCAATAAGAAAAACTATATTAGATAGACAATATAAAAATCTTAAAACTGAGATAGAACTTGCAGCTGAAAAGTACTATCAAGATACTGAAAGTACAATTTTTTATGTACAAACATTATTAGATGAAGGTTATATAAAAGCGGATAATTCATCGTTAAATATTTATAGTCCAGTTGATTCAAATATAATGAATTGTTACACGATAAATGTTGTTGATGAGAAAGCAACTCTTGATGATATAATAAAAAATAAGGAATGTAATGCAGAAATTGCTGGTAACTATGAACTTAAAATTGTGCGTGAAAATAATAAAACCTCTGATAAATGGTATAAAGAAAGTGAAATATTATCTGCAGTAAAAAGTGATAACTCAGTAGATGATTCTTTAATATATACATGGACAACTGATTTGAATCCAAATACTATTTGGGATCAAAGAGAGTTTGATTTAAAAAATCTTTTAAATGAAAAAGGTGGTGTAATTAATGATGTATTTTATGTTCAAGCAAATAAACAAGATACTGATAAAGTTTATAGGAGTGCTGGTAAAAGAATAAAAATAGATAAGGTAAAGCCAATAATTGATAGTGCAGATGCTGGAGAACAAAATGATTGGGTTAAACAAAGAGATGTAACGATAAAAGCACATGATTTAGGTTCTGGTATAGTGGGATATTTATTTTCGGATAAAGCGGATTGCTCTGGCAATTTTGAAAAGTTGACAAAACCTCAAAATGAATTTACTTTAAAAAGAACTTTTAAATCAAATGGAGAATACTATTTTTGTTTAATAGATGATGCAGGCAATATATCTGATAGTGAAAAAATTGTAATTCAAAAAGTTGATGGTATACCTCCAAAATGTTATTATGGTGGAGAAAGTACTGAATATATAAAAGGTATAAGAGTGATAACTTATGGTTGCATAGATGATGAAAGTGGATGTGCAACTTTAAAAGTTGGAAGTGCAACATCCACTTGTGATCCTTCTACTTCTACAAATTGTTCAAAATTAACAAATACTTATTCTTATAAAGATACCACGATAACTGACAAAATAACAAATAAGATTGGTTCATTTACAATAATAGATAAAAACGGAAATAAAACTGATTGCCCAATAGTAGATAAAACAAATGAAAATTATAAAGAAAATTTAAATATTTATTTGGATAATACAAAACCTACGATTAGAATTAACTCAATGTCTTATTCAAATGGATCTTTAAATGTAAATGTTTCTCTAAGTGATAATGAAAGTGGTGCTAATGTTGCATACATAAAATTTAATGGTAATACTTCTTCTACAGAAAGTTGCGATGGAACTTGTAATATAAGTTTATATATTGGTTCAATTACATCGGGAACTGTATATGCATATGGTACAGATGCGGTTGGTAATATAAATAATGCTACAAAAAATATTAATAATTATTCAAGTTATAATGAAGGTGAAAGAGGTTCTTCGAGTTCCTTCTCACAAAATTTAAGTATTAGTGGCACAACATTATATTATAATGCCTCTGCTTCAGTTGGAAGTGTTTCTTGTTATTCTTCAGGTAGTTGTACAGTTACTCCAGAAACTACATCAACTTCATGTACACTCGAGGAAAGTCCTAATACAACAGAAGCTTATTATGATGACTGTGAAGATGGTGGATATTTAAATGGCCGTGGAATGTGTGATGCAAGCTCCCAAAATTACACAAATGATTCTGGCTACTGCTATTTTAGTAATGGTAATTATAGTGGTGATGACTTTGATTTTAGATATCAATGTGATTGTTCATGTACCTTTGGAAATAGATGGTATGATGGCTATGTTGAATATTGCTGTAATGATTGTTCTCAATATGTAAGTTGCTCAAATGGTGGTAATGTTTGCTATAATATAGCGGGTGTAAGAAATTTTGGTAATTATACTGGCTATAAAGGTATTACTGCATACAAAACATGTTATTATGATTCTTATGAACCATATTCATATTGTCCTTACGGATATGAACAAAGTGGAAGTGATTGTTATAGTTGTGATCGAGGTTATCTAAATTACAGAAATCTTTGTGTTTATACTGGTACATGTACTACTTATAGATATTATTATTCTTACAACTATTATACATATAATTAAAAGGAGATTTAATGAAAAATAAAAAAAATATTATATTACTTTCAATTATTATAATTATAATTGTGGTTATTAGCGTAATAACATTTATATTTTTAAAGAAAAAAAATGATAATACTAACAATACCTCAACTTCAAAGGATAAGTTTGCTACTTATTATCCAAAAGTTTCTAATGTTTTAAAGGAAGATAATATTTTAAAACAATTATTTTACTCAAATCCTGATATAACCGAGGAATTAGTTACTTTTGAAAATAAAACATATTATGGCTTATCAGATAAATATAATATAAAAGATGTTAGTGAAATTTATACTAAAATTAATAAAACTTATACAATAAATTATAAAAAGGAATTATTTAATGATATAAATAATTATAATTCTTTTGTTAATTATAATAATAAGGTTTATATTAATATTAAAAAGAAATGTTTTATTGAAAATTATGATGAAAAATTATTATCAATTAAAAATGTTGAGAATGAAAATATTACTTATATATACGATAAAAAAGAATATGTAGTATCATTTTGGGATGATATCTATTTAATAGATTCCTCTCCATTTAGTTGTTAAAAATTTACAAAGGAATAGCAATATAGTTTATTCCTTTTTTTATAATATTTTCTTGAAAAACTCATCAAATTTGTTATACTTATTATAGTAGGTGAGTTATGAGAAATAAAAAAGGTTTTACTTTAGTGGAAGTTATTAGTGCAATTGTAATTTTATCTATAATAATTACTTTGGGTGTTTTTTCCATTACTAAAGTGCGTTCTAATATTTTAGAAAAACAATATAAAAATATTAAACTAGAAATTGAACTAGCAGCAGAAAAATATTATAGTGATACTGAAAGTAAAGAAGTTTATGTAGATACTCTTATAAAAGAGGGCTATTTAAAAGCGGATAATAAGTCAATGACAATTACAGATCCAAGAGATAAAACTATATTAAACTGTTATATAGTAACAATTAATGATGATGAAAAAGGTAGTTTAGGAACGCAGAATAATGTTTTAGAAAATGGGAACTGTAATGAAAATGCAATAGTAAATAGTGAAATCTCAATCGTAGATATAGATGGAAATAAAATAGATAAAACATGGTATAAAAATCCAATTACTTTAAATGTAAAATTTAAAGATAATGGAAAAGATCCAAATAATTATAGTTATACATGGAAAAGTGAAAAGAATCCTAATGTAATTACTGATGAAAAAACTTATAACCTTGAGGAAACATATAAAGAAAGAGGAAAGGTAATCGATGATGAATTTTATGTAACTTTAGTAAATGGTGATGAAATACTTGAATCAAAAGGTCAAAGAGTAAGAATAGATGGAGTTTTTCCTAAAATAAAAAGTCTTGTAGTACCGGATATAGAAAAGTGGACAAAAGATAAAACATTAAAGGTAAATGCTACTGATGTGGGTTCTGGAATAGAAAGTTATATATTTAGTAAGGTTAAAGATGATGGTGAGGGTGATTGTGAAAGTATTCCTTTAGAAAAATATAATAAAATACCTGATATACCAAATCCAAATGATGTAAAAATAGAACAAAAGATAACTAAAAATGGAACATATACATTTTGTGTAAGTGATAAAGCTGGAAATAAAGTAAAGTATGAAGAAACTATTTTAATAGAAAAAATAGATGATATACCTCCGAAATGTGATTATATAGAAAATAATAAATGGACAAAAAGTAATGTAGCTATAAATTTTGGTTGTAAAGATGATGAAAGTGGATGTAGTAAATTAACATATAAAAAGAAAACAACTAATTGTAATGGAACATGTTATAAAACATATACATATACAAGTACATATAAAAGTGCAAATATAAGTAAAACAATAGGTTCATTTACTATCGAAGATAATGCAGGAAATATTGTAACTTGTCCAAGTGATAAGAAAGAAGTAAATGTATATTTAGATAAAGATAAACCAGTAATAAGCAATATAAATATATCGAGTAATCAATTAAATTATAACAGTAGATATACAAAAGTATCTTTTACATTGACTGATAATCATAGTGGTATAAGTAGTTTTTGTATAGGAACATCAAAAAATAATTGTAATACAAAAAGCGTTAATTCTTACTGTACTCAAAATGGAAATAGGTATGATTGTAGTGTAGATTATACATTTACAAGTAGTGATGGAAGTGGAAATACTGAATATGTATATATAACAGCCTATGATAATGTAAATAATTTTGATACACAAAAAGAAAAGTATGAGCTATATAAATCTTGTACATTTACAGATTTTGAAAGATATGGTAAGTGTTCTGAAGAATGTGATGGCGGAGTATATTATGAATATCGAACTGATAAATATTTAGGAATATCTTGTAATAGTTATGGAGATACTCCATGTAATACAAACATAAAATGCTGTGATAGTACATATAGTGTTTATTCACATTCTGGAAGTTGTAGTAACACTTGTGGAAATGGAAGACAAAGAGTATATTATGAACTTTATTCAAAAATTAATGACAAATATTGTGGTCAAGATTACGATTATATTGACTGTTATGAAGAGTCAGGCTGTTATGTTCCTGAACCAGATCCAACACCAGATCCAAATCCAGGTGGAGGTGGAGGCAGTTCTTGTAAACCATCAACAATAAATGGAAATAGATGCGATACAACACATGACATTCTTTACTATATTTCAACCTGTTGTGGAGGAGAATGTAATTATTCTGCAAAAGCGGGTAATGTTGAATATGGAACGATTTCTCAAAGTCTTTTACAAGGAGCATCTAAATGTTCTTCATATGGTGAACCACCGGCACCATCTAAACCAGCGTGTAGTTATGTAAATGTTGGTTGTGCTGGAAATGGTCATGATTATGGTACAAAAAATTGTACATGTGGTCATGGCTATGGTGGATATCAGTGTGGCTGTAAATGTCCAAGAGGATGTGTGGAATAATGAAAAAAGTTATTATTGTTTTGACTTTATGTCTATTAACTTGTGCTTGCGTTTCAAATAAACCTTCCAAGGAAATACTAGAAAGAGAAAAGTATACTAATACAAAGCAAATTGTTAAAGAAAATATTTATGGATGTTGGAATTTTGCTAGTTTAGATGTTTACAAAGAAAAAAGGCTTATTTATGATGCAAAAGAACATAGTACAATTAATTTTTCTAAAGACAGTTTAGAATATTGTTATTATAATGAAAAAAATAAATTATTGTGTATTAATTTAAATTATGAAATCGAAGGTAATTTTTTGAAAATTGAAAAAAATGATGTTTTAAATGAAAAATATACAATGTATATGTATGAAAATGATAAATTACTTGATTTTTCATTAACCACTGTTTATGATGACATGGATTACTTATATCATTTGTCATATTCTAAAGATTGTAAAATTAACTAGGGTGATATAAAAATCATCCTTTTTCTTGAATAAAAATAGTAAAAAATATATAATATTATTAGAAAGAGGTATTTATGTTTAGAAGAAATAATAATAAAGAAATTGATACAGATGGATTAAATGAAATAATTTTTTTATCTAAAAAGATGCTTAGAGTATTTTATGTTTGTTTAATAGTAGCGGTAGTTCTTGGCGTTTTAATAGCAATAAAAGAACTTAAACTTTTTAATCTTATAAGCGGAGTAGTTAAAGTTATTTCACCACTTTTTATAGGTTTTATTTTAACTTGGCTATTTTATCCACTTCAGAAAAAGTTAGTAGATAAAGGTATGAATAAGGCGTTAAGTGCTATTTTAATATTTATTTTAGTTGCTGGCTTCATAATTTTATTTGTTTATATTTTTATACCTGTACTTTATAAACAAATTAATGATTTAATTAATATGCTCCCATCAGTTTTTTCAAACTTTACAAATTTAATATCAAAAAGTTTAGATAAAGTAGATATAAGTGGACTTGATGTAGGAACTTTAAAGAAAAGTATTATTGAATCAGGTCAAAATATGATTGTATCCATTACTACAAAACTACCTAATAGTTTAATAAGTATTGTTAAATCACTTATTTCTGCAGTTGGCATTATTGCACTTTCCCTTGTTATTATGATTTATATGCTTATGGATTTTGATAATATTACTTTTTCATTTGAAAAATTCTTAAAGAAAAAAGGTGCTGATGATTATGTAAAACTTTTAAATAATATTGGTTATAATGCAAGAAAAGTAGTTAATGGAACTTTACTCGTGGCCTTTATGGTGTTTGTTTGTGATACAATAGGGTTTGCAATTGTAGGATTAAATGCTGCCGTACTTTTTGGACTTTTCTGTGGTATTACTGATTTAATTCCTTATATTGGACCATATATTGGTGGTGCTGCTGCTGTTATTGTTGGTTTTACTCAAAGTCCAATTATAGGTTTTGCTACTTTAGTAGTGGCAATAATTGTTCAACTTGTGGAAAGTTATGTACTTCAACCAGTTGTTATGAGTAAAGCAATGCAACTTTCACCAATTACAATTATTGTGGGATTACTTTTATTTGGATATTTCTTTGGAATAGTAGGTATGATTATTGCAACGCCTTGTATGTCCATAATTAAGGAAATTATTATATTTATTTCTCGAAAAAGGAAAAATACTGCTTACTAGGTGCTTGAAACTGTTAAAATAGTATGCTATAATACTTCTAGCCCAAAAGGTATGTAATCCGCTTAAAAAATATTATTTAATGATTACAGGTAATAAAAATATATAGAAAGGAAGGAATTAAAATGGCTAATTTAGTAGACAAAATTAATGAAAAACATATTCGTAAAGACATTCCAGAATTCCGTGTTGGAGATACTGTTATAGTTGATGTTTGGGTAAAAGAAGGAAAAAAAGAAAGAATCCAAGCTTTTGAAGGACTAGTTATTGCTAAAAAAGGTGGAAGTGTTTCAGAAACTTTTTCTGTTAGAAAAAAGAGTGGTACAGTTGCTGTAACAAGAATTTTCCCTGTTAATGCACCAACAATTGATAAAATAACAGTTATTAGAAAAGGTAAAGTTAGAAGAGCAAAACTTAACTTTATTAAAAATATGTCTAAAGAATACAAAGTTAAGGAAAGAAATTAATACTTTCCTTAATTTTATTTTTATGAAAGGAATAAAATGTTTAAAATAATTAAAGAAATACTTAGTTATGTAATTATAATAGTGGTAGTAATCCTTATAAGAACTTTTATAGGTACACCGGTAAGAGTAAACGGTACAAGTATGGTTCCAACTTTAAAAGAGGGTGAAGTACTTTATTTAAATAAACTTAATAAATCTTTTGATCAAGAAGATATAGTGGTTATTGATAAAAATGTTGAAGGTTCAGCAATTATAAAAAGAATTATAGGTATGCCTGGAGATAAAATTAAATGCATCAATGGGGTAATTTTTATAAATGATGAAAAATATGAAGATAACTTTGGAAGTGGTGAGACTTCAGATTTTGATGAAATTACTTTAGGAGATGATGAGTACTTTGTTCTTGGCGACAATCGTATTGTTTCAAAAGATTCAAGAGTTTTAGGACCGATAAAGGAAAAATATATCGAAGGAACAACTAAAATAGTTTTATATCCTTTTTCAAAAATAGGAAAGGTTAAATAGCATTTATATGCTATTTTTTGTAACTTATGAATAGATGTAAATGGTGTAATTTAAAAAATCAAAAGTATATTTATTATCATGATAATATTTGGGGTAAATTAAATACTAGTGATGAATATTTATATAAAATGCTTATATTAGAAAGCTTTCAAGCAGGATTATCTTGGGAATGCATTTTAAATAAAATGGATAATTTTGAAGTAGCCTTTGATAATTTTAATATTGATAAAATAATTACTTATGATGAAAATAAAGTTAATAATCTTTTATTAAATAAGGGAATTATTCGTAATAAAAATAAGATACTTGCTAGTATAAATAATAGTAAAATTTTTAAAAGTATAGTAAATGAATATGGTTCATTTTATAAGTATTTATGCACCTTTACTAAAGATAAAATATATTATGAAAATAATTTAGTAACATCACCTCTTTCAGATGCAATAAGTAAGGATTTACAAAAAAGAGGAATGAAGTTTGTGGGAAGCACTATTATATATTCTTTTTTACAAGCAGTGGGTATTATTTATTCTCATGAAAAAGAGTGCTTTTTATATAAATCTAATGTATAATTAAATTGAGGAGAAAATATTATGAACAGCAAAGATTATAATGTATACATTGATGAAGCAGGAGATGAGGGGTTAAATAAAGGCTCAAAATACTTTATTTTAACAGCGGTAATAGTTCCCAAAAATAAAGATTTAGAAATCTCAAAAGAAGTAGATTGTATTAAAAGCAATTTAGAAATTGATATAAAAAAACAATTACATTGGAATTCTATAAAAGGTTTTCCCAATAAACTTATGATTATGGAAAAAATTGGAAGTTTAGATATCAAAATTGTTAATGTAATAATAGACACAAAAAGTATTAAATTAATTCCTTCAAATAATATTTATTTATTTTTTAGTGGATATTTATTTGAGAGAATTACTTGGATTATGAAAGAAAACAATGGTAAGGCTAACATACTTATAAGTAGTCGAGGTAATTTATCTAAAAATAATTTAATTAATTATATAAATCATCATAATCATAGTAAGTTTGAAATTGATAGTTCTTTAATCAAAGATATTAAAATAATTCCAAATGAAAGAAAAAAACTTTTACAACTTGCTGATTGTTGTTGTAGTTCTTTATTTCAATCATTAAAATACAATAATAATACACATTTTGAATATATAAATAAAATTAAAAGTAATATATATTATAAAAATCATAATTATGTAAGTTATGGTCTTAAAATAGTGCCAAGTGATGCAAAAGCATTTGAATTATATAACTTAATTGATTATTTAACAAATAAAAAAAAGTGAGCTTTCCCCTGACTGAAGGATCCCACAAGGCAAGCTTGCTGGTACAAATAATGCACCCTTCAGTTACTCAGCGAACTACTAACTCACTGACATTATATTAACATAAAAAAATAAATAATGTCAATTATATGATATGAAAAACTAGCAAATATATACTAAAAAATGTATAATTAAATTGTGGAGGAAATAAAATGGCTAAAAATAAAAAATTATATAAAGTTAATGAAGGTAAAATGATTGATGGGGTATGTGTAGGTATTGCAGAGTATTTTGACGCAGATCCTACAGTTATAAGACTTTTATGGATATTATTTTGTGCAATGGGTGGAAGTGGAATTCTTGCCTATATTATTTGTATGATTGTATTTCCAAGAGAGGATGTAGAGTACATTAAGAAAAGATGAAAATGATTGAAATAAATGAAAAAAACAATTTAAAATCTTTTAAAGATTTAATAAATGATTATTTAATAAAAGGATTAGAACCAGAAATATGTTTTACTTTATATGACAAAGATTATATGATAATTCCGTTAAAAGAAAAAGTATCATTTCAAGAGGTAGGCAATAAAGAAATATTTTTTGATAGCATTGATGCTCTTTTTAATGAAAAATTATTTAATGGTAAATCTTTAGATGATGAATTTGAAAATATTGAAAAGATAGGGTGGATTTAATGAATGAAATATACAATATAAATTTATGGCAAATAGTGCTCGAAGGTCAAAATAAATTACTTCCCGAAGACACTGTATATCAAATGATAATTGGGCATAGCAATAAAGAGGATATATGTGAAATAACTGCATTTATATCTAAAATTAATTATGAAAATCTTTTAAATGGTGTTTACCATATTAGAGTTTATCCTTACGCTGCAGAAAAAGTTTTATTATTTGATGAAGACAATAATTTAATTTCTTTAGTAAATGGTTTTGAAATAAATTTTGATAATTTAAATTTTTATCAAATAAATGATATTACTAAGGAAAGACAAAGATGAAAATATTATTTTTAGATATTGATGGAGTTTTAAATGATTTAGATTATATCCATAAAGTTTATCCTGAAAAATGTATATTTTCTAAAAGAAATAATATTAATAAATGTTTAAATTATAAAATGTATTTAGAATATATAAAGTTTAATTTTAATCCAGAAAACTTAAAAGTATTAAAAAAAATATGTGATATGATAGATTGTAAAATTGTTTTAATAAGTAGTTTTCGTTGTAAAGAAGTAATTGATGCATTAGTAGATTTAGGATTTCCTGTTATAGATATGACAAATTATATTAATCAAAATAGATATTTAGAAATAATAGATTATTTAGAAAATAATAATGTAGATAGTTTTGTTATAATTGATGATGAAAAAGAGTATTTAAAAGGAACAGCTTTAGAAAATAATCTAGTTCAAACATCTTTATATGATGGAGGATTAAAAGACTTTCATATTGATAAAACTATAAGTATATTAAATCAAAGGAGTCGCTTTTGAAAAAGTATGATTTACCTTATCCAAAATTTGAAAATGATAATTTAAATTATTATGTAACTATTAGTGATTATGAGGGAAAAGAGTTTAATATTAAAGAAAATAATTTATATAATGCTCTTAGTGAAGTAATAAATTATTCCTTATATTTTTCCTTTAATATAGGAAAAAAACACTGCCATGAACATGAATTTGATTATGTAATAAAAAATCTTTATTTATATCCTGAAAGTTTTAATTTAAATGATGTAGATAAAAAGTGCTATAGTAATGATGAACTTAGATATTTAAATTATTTACAAAAGTTTTTATTATTTATTGGTAGAAAAGATTCTAATAAAATAACTGATATTTTATGTAATAATGAAAGAGCAAGGCTTTTTAAAAATACTAGAAAATTATATTTTAGTGATGAAAAGTGTAAAGAGTTATTAAATGGAAAAAATATTTATTTAAATTTATATAGTAATAAAGAAAATCTTGATATTATTTTATTAAATAAAGAAGGAGATATAATAGGATTATTAAATGCTACTTTTATTGAAAACAAAAAAATAAATAATTTAAAAGATAATGATATTAATTATGATTTTTATGGTTATGATAACTTTATATCCTTTAAAGAAAACTTACAAAATAGTTTTTTAGGAGAAACTATAAATATTTATAAAGTAATTTTAAAAGAAAAGTATTAAAAAAACTGTAGATTTTTTCTGCAGTTTTTATATGTGTCTTGAATAAGTTCCAGTTAAGTCAATTTCATTTTCAAGAGTATTTACATAATACTCTAAAAATAAATAAGATAATGATAGTTTTAATGTGCATCTAAGTGCTTCATCTCTTTTGCTTGAATAGGAAGAAGAATTTATGTATTCTTTATTTCCAATTAGTATTGTTTCTTTACCATTTGTAAAGTGTTTTATTTTACTTTTATCAAAACCAGAAATATTTGCAACTCTATTGTTTGTCCTATTTGAACCTAAAAAGGCAAATACATTATTTTCTGGATCTAAAGTAAATTGATTACCTGTATAACCTCCCATTGCAAAAGATGTTCCACTTAAAGGGTGATATACTTCAGTTGCTTTAGGGTTAGGATTTTTAGAGTAACATAGCTGGCCAAAAAATTGTTTATAAGAATTTAACTCTTCGATGAATCTTCCTGTTGCATTTTTACTCATTGATTTTAAATATTTTTCACTTAAAATATCATACTTCATTAAACTAATTGCAAATTTTGCCATATTTTCACTTGTAGAAAAGAGTCCTGCATGACCGGAAAAATCATTTGCTTGTTGTCCAAGTATTTGTGCTTTTTCATCATTAACAGTTCCCAATGGAATATTTCTAAAAATAAATTCTCCATTTTTATAAACAATAGTATTATCAGTTGGTGCTAAGTAAGATAAATCTTGTGGGTTTACAAAAATACTTGTTTTTTGCATATTTGCTTTATCAATTATATTTTCCTTTACAAAATCATAAAAATTTTGATTAGTTACTTTTGAAATTACCTCTTTTAAAACCATTGCACCTAAATCGGTATAAGGATTTGCAGTAGATAAAAAGTTTTCATTTATCATTATATTATAAAGTCTATTTTTGCTTTCTTCATAAGAAATATCTTTTTCATCAATTCTTCCTTTTGTAATAAGAGGAGTATTAAATGTTAAAAGTGAAAGTAGAGTAACTCCTTTTAAATTTTGAAATCTTTCATCATAATATGTTACATCTTTACTTAAATCAATTATATTTTCACTAGCAAGCTTTAAAATACTTATAGATGTAAATAGTTTTGAAATACTTGCTAAATCATAAATACTATTTTCACTTGTATTAATTTGGTTTACTTTTCCAGCATTAATAACTTCTTGATAATTTTTAGTTCCATAAGAAATTGATAGGGAAGGCGCCATTTCCATTTCATAAATAAGATGATTAACAGCCTCATTTATACTGGAAGTTTCATACATTTTTTTCCTAATTGAAGTGATATCATCATCAGGATTATTTTTTATAACTTCATAAGCACTTTGTAAAAGATTTTCATAATCTTCATAAGAATATAAATTTTGTTGAATGTTTTCAACACCCTTATTTTGATTAATTAATAGGTTTGTAATAAATTCATTTTTAATATTTTCTAATGCAGTCATTATTACCTCCATTTAAAGTATATCAAAAAAATAATAAAAAATGAATAGCAAAAAAATACGAAAAAGTGTTTGACTTTTAATTTTTTAAATGATATACTTATTTTGATGCTCGAATGGAGGAATATTGATGGAGTATTTATTTGATGATTTAAAAGGTTTACTTATTGGTGCAAAGAAAGAATGTAATAAAAGACTTAAATCTTTGGATAATATGGTAAATAATATTGTTTCTTGGGATTATACAGAAACTAGTACAATAGAAAAAATATTTGATGAACTTTTAGAAATAGGTATGCTTTGTGATGTTAAAGAAACTTATGAAAAACTATTAAACTATTTTAAAAATATTGATTATGATGGCTATGAATTTTATAAAAATGAGTATATTAGTCAATATGAAAGTGATTTAGAAGAGAGTTATTCATTATAAGAAAGGGAATTAATATGATAAAAACAAATAATAAAGGACTTTTAATAGTAGTATCTGGACCAAGTGGTGCAGGTAAAGATACTATATGTCAAAAACTTATAAAAGAAAATTCAAATATTTGGATGTCTGTTTCAATGACTACGAGAAAACCAAGACCACTTGAAAAAGAGGGTGTTGATTATTTCTTTGTGTCTAGTGAAGAATTTGAAAATAAAATAAATGATAATACTTTTTTAGAATATGCCTTTTATAATGATAATTATTATGGAACTCCTAAAGATAAAGTAGAGGAAAAATTAAATGAAGGCAAAGATGTAATACTTGTTATTGATATAAATGGAGCGATAAATATTAAGAAAATTATTCCATCAGCACTTTTTATTTTTATTATGCCTCCGGATATGGAAACTTTAAAAAATAGACTTATTGGTAGAAAAACAGAAAGCAAAGATAAAGTTGTTCAAAGATTTATTACTGCTTATAATGAAGTCAATAATTATAAAAAATATAATTATGTTGTTGTAAATGATAAAGTAGAGGATGCAGTTAATAAAGTTAAATCAATAATTCAAAGTGAGAAATGCCGTGTTGATCGTATTGAGGATATTTATTTAGGAAATAAAGAAGAGTTAATACATGAAATATTAATTGATAAAAATTTTGAAAATAACTATTGACAGTTGAATGACCATTCATATATAATTAAATAGTTGAATAGATATTCAACTAAAGGAGATATTTAATGAAAGATAGTATGTGTGATTGTAATGTTATTCATAAAGATATTGTTGAAAAGGCTTTAAAAAATAGACCTGATGAAGTAACTCTTTTAAAACTATCAGAGGTTTTTAAATTAATAGGAGATCTTACTAGAATTAAAATTCTATGGTGTTTAGATAATAATGAAATGTGCGTATGTGATATAGCAAATGTTCTTAATATGAGTAAGTCTTTAGTATCTCATCAACTTGCAGTTCTTCGAAAAAGTGAAATAGTAAAGTCAAGAAGATCTGGTAAAGAAGTATATTATACTTTAGATGATGAACATATAAGGACATTATATGAGATAGGTATTAAACATATTAATCATAAAATTGGAGGCAGTAATGAATAAATATAGATATAAAATTAATAATTTAGATTGTGCAAATTGTGCAAGAAAAATTGAGGATAGTCTTAATAAAAATAAAGATTTTAAAAATGTTAAAGTTAATTTTAATACAATGATGATTTCTTATGAAACTGAAAAAAATATAAGTATAAGTGGTGTTAATAAATTAATTAAAAAAATTGAACCAGAGGCTTACATTAGTGAAAATGAAGAAAATGTAAAAAAAGAATATCATTTAAGTATACTTATTATTGCTTTAGTTGTAGGTTTATTTGGATTTTATTTAAAAATTTCAAAACCAATTAAATTGATTTTATTAGTAATATCATATATTTTACTTTTATATAAAGTTTTTATTAATGCTTTTAAAATGATAAAAAATGGTGGAGGTATTAATGAAAATGCTTTAATTTTAATATCTTGCATTGGTGCTTTTATTTTGGGTGAAGCAATGGAAGGTATGATGGTTATTGTTTTATATACCATAGGTAAGATTTTAGAGGAAAAAGCCTTAAATAATTCAAGAAAATCCATTAAAGATTTAATGAATATAAAAAGTATTTATGCAAATAAACAAGAGAAAGATAAAGTAAAAACTATTAATGTTGAGGATGTAAAAGTAGGTGATGTTTTAGTTGTTAGAAAAGGAGAAAAAATTCCAGTTGATGGAACTATTATAAATGGAAAAACTTATTTAGATACTTCCGCTCTTACTGGAGAAAGTGAAAATATTTTAGTTAAAAATGGTGATAAGGTACTATCTGGGTCTATTAATAATAGTGATGTTATTACTATTAAAGCAACATCTACATTTGAAGATTCAACAGTTTCTAAAATATTAGAGTTACTAGATACTGCCACAGATAAAAAGGCTAAAACTGAAACTACTATTTCTAAAATAAGTAAAGTTTATACACCAATAATTTTAATTCTTGCTTTAATAGTGGCTATATTTTTACCACTTATAAGTAATGTTACATATTCACAAAGTATTTATAGAGCATTAACTTTTCTTGTAATATCATGTCCTTGTGCTATTGCAATATCTGTGCCACTTTCATATTTTACAGGTATTGGTGCAGCCTCAAAAAATGGAATTTTAATTAAAGGTAGTAATTTTCTTGATAATTTACAAAATACAACTGGAATTATATTTGATAAAACTGGTACTTTAACAAGTGGAACATTTACTGTTACTGATATAATAATTCAAGATAAAGATTATAGTAAAAAAGATGTTATTAATTATCTTGTTATGGGAGAAACATTCTCAAATCATCCAATAGCTAAATCAATTTTAAAATTAACTGATAAAAAAATTGATACCTCAAAAGTTAAAAATTTTAAGGAAACTACTGGAAAAGGAATATCTTATGAGATTGATGATAAAAAAATTGTTATTGGTAGTAAAAAAGTATGTAAATGTGATTGGGATGGAACATTACATTTAAATATTAATGGTAAACATATTGCAACTATAGAAATTAGTGATGGTATTAAAAGTGAAACAAAAGATTCTTTACAAAAATTAAAAGAACTTAATATAAAAACATATATGTTTACTGGTGATAAAAAAGAACATGCTTTAAAAATTGGTGAAAAACTTGGTATAGATGAAATATATTATGAAATGCTTCCTCATGAAAAGTTTACAAAATATGAAGAAGTAAAAAAGAATGAAAAAACCCTAGTATTTGTTGGTGATGGTGTTAATGATGCACCAACATTAAAACGAGCTGATATTGGAATATCTATGGGTGGAGTAGGAACAGATAGTGCAATTGAGGCAAGTGATATAGTTCTTATGAGTGATGATCTAATGAAAATACCTCTTGCAATAAATATATCAAAATATACAAAATATATTATTAAAGAAAATCTAATATTTGCAATGGGTATTAAAATATTAATTCTATTATTAAGTATATTTGGTTATGCTAATATGTGGTTTGCTGTTTTTGCAGATACTGGTGTAACACTTCTTACAATATTAAATACACTTAGAATATTAAGAAAATATAGAAAAAGATGATATAATAAAAGAGAAAGTTAAATAAAAATAATTTTTAAGGAGGAACAATTGAAAAAAAATTATGGAATATTATTAATTATACTTGGAAACTTACTTTATTTAAGTTATATATTTTTTGGAAATAAAATTAGTTCTAGTTTTAGTGAATTTTCAAGTGGTGTTCTATTAGGTCTTTCTATTGGAACTAATTTAGTGGGAATAATTATTGCCTCTAAAAATATTGCTGAGAATAGTAAAAATAGTAAAAAAATATGAGTAAATATATAAAGTTATGGGATTATATTAAAAATCGTAATGAGAATAATTTGAAACTAACTTATGATGAAATAAAAAATATATTAGGTTTTAAGATAGATCATTCATTTTTAAAATATAAAAAAGAGTTAGAAAGTTATGGTTATAAAGTAGATAAAATATCATTAAAAGAAAAATATGTTTTGTTTAGTAAAATATGAGGTGTTATGAAGTATATTGTTTTATTAAGAGGAATTAATATAAGTGGTAAAAATAAAATTTCAATGGAAGAACTCAAAAAATATTTAATAGAGAATAAATATCAAAATGTTTACACTTATCTTAACAGTGGAAATATTATTTTAGAAAGTAATGAATCAAATAAAGAAAATATTGTAAAAAATATTTATAGTCTTATTAAAGAAAAATTTAATTTAGAAATACCTGTGTTTGTTATAAGCTATTTAGAACTTGAGGATTTACTTAATAATGCTCCTTCGTGGTGGGGAACAGGTAATAAACAAATTTATGATAATATAATCTTTATATTATCTCCAGTTCAAAGTACTGAAGTTAAAAATATACTTGGAAATTTAAATGAAAATGTTGAACAAATTTATGAATATAAAAATTGTTTCTTTTGGTCTTATGAATTAAAAAACTATCGTAAATCAAATTGGTGGGTTAAAACATCTTCAACTTATATTAAAGATAGTATTACTATAAAAACTGCAAATACTGTAAAAAAGTTGCTAGAAATATGTAAAAAATAGATTAATTGACATGCAAGAAAACATACAAGAAAACATACAAGAAGATTGACTTAAAGTATAAATTATTGTATAATATTTAATGTAATGTAGAGGTGATTTTAATGAAATATGTACCACCATATGAAATAACAAATGATATGTTAGTTTTAGTGTCTTCGATAATGAAAAAAATTGGAAAATTAGATAATTATAAAGATTTAGATAAGATGCCAGTCTTGAGAAAAAATAATCGAATAAGATCTATCCATTCATCCTTAGCAATTGAGGCAAATTCGTTATCATTTAATGAAGTAAAAGATGTCATTGAAGGAAAAACTGTAATTGGACCAGAAAAAGAAATTCAAGAAGTTAAAAATGCTTATGAAGCTTACTCTAAAATTAAAGAAATGAATCCGTATAGCATTAATGATTTGAAAAAAATTCACGGAATTATGACATATTTAACAGTATCTGAAAGTGGGAAGTTTAGATCTGGTAACGAGGGCGTATTTGATGAAAATGGAAATTGTATACATATATGTCCACCACCAGATAAAGTTAATGGGCTTATGACAATTTTATTTGATTGGCTTAAAGAAAATAAAGATAGTATTCATCCTTTAATATTATCCTCAATATTTCATTATGAGTTTGTCTTTATTCATCCTTTTAGTGATGGTAATGGTAGAACTGCAAGACTTTGGCAAAATATAATATTATCGAGTTATGAAGAAATTTTTGAATATGTTCCTATAGAAAGCCAAATAAAAAAATACCAAAATGATTATTACAAAGCTATAAACGATTCTAACCTTAATGGGAATTCAACCCAATTTATTGAGTTTATGCTAAAAATGATTGATGAAACTTTAGATAGTTTAAATAAACAAGTTAATGAGGATATTAATCATCAAAATTTATATGTAAAAAAACTTTTAGATGTTATGGAATATGGCGTTAAATATAAGACTTCTGAATTAATGGAAAAACTAGGTATGAAATCAAGAGTTTCTTTTAAAGAAAATTATTTAGATCCAGCAATTAAAAATGGATTAATTAAAATGAACTATCCAGATAATCCAACAAATAAAAATCAAACTTATTATAAATGAAAAGTAAAATAATTGGTAGTATGTTGCTACCTTTTTTAATATAATAAAACTAACATAATCAAAAGTTAATACATACTAACTTTATCATATATTAATAACATTTTTTCTTTTTAATATGACTAAAGTATGCTATACTATGAATGTATGAGTTTGATAGATTCTTTTATTAAAATCATTTGAACGCTTTAGCAACAACTATAAAAAAATGTAAAGATGCAACTTTGGTAGTCTACATATGGTTAGAATTATACATTTTTAGTATATATTTGTTTGAAAAGAAAGGGTTGGTAGCAAAAATGAATAAAAAAATTAAAAAAATACTAGTGATAGTATCAATAATTATAATTATTTTAGGAATTATATTAGGTGTAGGTGTATCTAATAATATAATAAATAGTACTAATCGTAATTTATATGTTGATGGAAAAGATTTTTCAGATATAATGGAGTTAACATCGTTTATTGGTTCAAAAGTATTGGGTTTTGTAATTGTAATTTATAGTATATTGCTTGATTGCGTAATTTGGATAGTATATGGAATTATTATTTTGATATTAAAGTTGATAAGAAAAAAGTAAGTGAAAGTAATGAATGAAAAATTAAAATTTTAGATTAGGAAGTTGATAAATATGGCAAAAGATTTAATGATAAGAAGTAGTAGTGCTGAATTTCTAATATTTGAAAGACAAACACATGATAAGGGAATTCAAGTTAGATTTGAAGATGGTGATTTATGGCTAACACAGAAAGCTATTGGAGAACTTTTTAATATTGATAGAACTGTAGTTACCAAGCATATTAAAAACATATATTCTGAGCTTGAATTAAATGAAGATTCAACTAGTGCAAATTTTGCACTAGTTCAAAAAGAAGGCAATAGAGAAATTACTAGGAATGTACTCTTTTATAATTTAGATATGGTTATTTCAGTAGGTTATAAAGTAAACTCAGATAGAGCCATCCAATTTAGAAGGTGGGCAACAAAAATATTAAAAGAATATATGACAAAGGGATTTGCATTAAATGATGAACGTTTTATAAATGGAAATAAATATGATACAAAATATTTTAATGAATCATTAGAACGTATTAAAACAATTAGAGTAAGTGAAAGAATGGCATATCAAAAAATAACTGATTTATTTATTGCAACTTCAACTGATTACAGTCCTAAATCTGAAGAAACATATACTTTCTTTAAAATAGTTCAAAATAAATTACGTTATGTAATATGTTTCTAGGCTAAGTTAAAAATAAAAAGGCCGTTAAATATGACTTTTAACATTTTTACAATAAGAAAAAAACGTGTTTAGATACTAATTATATACTAAAAATTATTAAATGAAATTGATTTTTATTCACTTTGGGAAGAACTGTTTAATGAAAATTTTAAACTCGCGAGATTCCGCTAGTTTAAAAATGACTCTGCAAATAATTCTTTTACAATGAGTCCTTCTAGATGGATAAATACTACAAATGAACCAAAAATGATAAAAAGTGAAAGTGATATATTGAAAATTAAAAAAACTATTGAAAAGGAGGATATTAATGGAAGATAATAAACTAATTATATATAAAAATAGTGAAGGTAACATTATAGTAGATGCTATTTATAAAGATGAAACTTTATGGCTATCACAAAAGGGTATGTCAAAAGTTTTTGATGTTGGTGTACCAGCAATATCAAAACATTTAAAAAATATATTTGATGAAAACGAATTAGATAAAAATTCAGTTGTTTCCAAAATGGAAATAACTGCACCTGACGGGAAAAAATATAATACTGAAGTTTATAGTTTAGATGCTATAATTGCTGTTGGTTATAGAATTAATTCGAAAAAAGCAACAGAATTTAGAATATGGGCAACAAAAATATTAAAAGAATATATGACAAAGGGATTTGCATTAAATGATGAACGTTTTATAAATGGAAATAAATATGATACAAAATATTTTAATGAATTATTAGAACGTATCAAAACAATTAGAGTAAGTGAAAGAATGGCATACCAAAAAATAACTGATTTATTTATTGCCACAGCAACTGATTACAATCCAAAGTCAGAAGAAGCTTATACTTTCTTTAAAATTGTTCAAAACAAGTTACATTTCGCTATAAGTGGTCATACCGCTGCTGAACTAATATATACAAGAGCAAACTCAGATAAAGAGCATATGGGACTAACTAATTGGAAAAATTCTCCAGATGGTTTAATATATAAATATGATGTAGTTGTTGCTAAAAATTATTTAAACGAAGAAGAAATGAATAATTTAAAAGATTTAACGAATTTATTTTTGGTATTTGCAGAGGATGAAGCAAAACAAAGACATGTAATGACAATGAAGGAATGGATAGATGCAACTGATGATTTATTAAAATTTAGAAGAAAAGAAATATTAAATAATAGTGGCAGTATATCTCATATGGAAGCAGTAGAAAAAGCAGAAAAAGAATATGAAAAATTTAGAGTTATACAAGATCAAAAATATATTTCTTCAATGGATGAATTTTATAGTAAATATTTAAATGAAAATAGTGATAATGAATAAGGAAGTGTTTTAAATGGATATGTATCAAAAAAGAAAAATGAAATAAGAAAAGAAAAATAATGGTAGCCAAGAAAGTTTTTCAAAGGTTTCGATTTCGTGGTATAAACCGACTTTGATTAACTTCCAAGCAAACCTTTATTTTATAAGACTTTTTATTTAATTCCTTTTTACATTTTCGAGTATAAAAATAGTAAAAGAATTCAAAAAAAAGGTAATACCGACTTATATTAACTTTAACTTTTTTTAAAAATATAATTGTATATAAGAAAAATTTAAAAATATTGTAAATCAATTTTGTAATGGATCCATAAAGAAACCTATTATGTAATAATGGAATGATAAAAAGAAAATCAAAGGATAAGGTATATTTCTGAGGTCAAAACTACTATAGAAATAAAACTTGTGAAAATAATAAATCTATAAGTGAAAATAGGTTGATTGAAATTATAAAGGAAAAATTAAATTTAACTGATAATACTAGATTAGAATTAGAAAATAAAGTAAAATATATTTATATTGATAAATATAAATATATTAAAATTGATTTTAAATAGAATAACAGAAAGGAGAATAGTATATGGATAATAAAAGTTTACAAATAACTAATCATGATTTTTTAATATATAGGGATTCAAATAATGATGTTAAGGTTAGTGTAATGTTAATAAATAATGATATATGGCTTACCCAAAATTTAATTGCAGAATTATTTGGTGTAGGAAGAAGCACAATAACAGAACATATTAATAATATATTAAATAGTGGTGAACTTGATGAAAATAACACTGTCGGAAAAACCGACGTTGATAATTCTAAAAAACCTGTAAAGATATATAACCTTGATATGATTATTGCAGTTGGATATAGAGTTAATTCTAAAAAAGCAACAAATTTTAGAATTTGGGCAACAAAAATATTAAAGGAATATATGATTAAAGGTGTAGTTATGGATGATGAAAGATTAAAAAATCCTAATTACATATTTGGAGAAGATTATTTTGAAGAAACACTTGAAAGAATTAGAAATATTCGCTCAAGTGAGAGAAGGTTTTATCAAAAAGTAACAGATATATATTCTTCTTGTAGTATTGATTATGATAAAGACTCAGAAATAACAAAAGAATTTTTTAAAACTGTTCAAAATAAGTTGCATTATGCAATAACAGGAAATACTGCAGCCGAAATAATATATAATAGAGCCAGTTCAGAAAAAGAACATATGGGTTTAACTAATTGGAAGAATTCTCCTGATGGACCAATCTATAAATATGATGTTGATATTGCTAAAAATTATTTAAATGAGAAAGAATTAAAAGACTTAAATAGAATAGTAACAATGTATTTAGATTACGCAGAATTACAAGCAGAAAATCATAATGCAATGACAATGAAAGATTGGGTAGAAAAGCTAAATGCATTTTTACAATTTAATGGTAAAGAAATATTGCACAATGCTGGGAAAATATCTGCAAAAGTTGCACAAGAGTTAGCTTATAAAGAGTATGATAAATTTAAAATCAAACAAGATAAATTATATAAATCAGATTTTGATAATTTTTTAAATGAAGCAAGAATGATAGAGAATGGAAGTGAAAGTAATGAATGAAAATATAACAAAAATTAACTATTATCCAGGACATATGGCTAAAACAAAAAGACAAATACTTGAAAATATTAATCTAATTGATATTGTTTATGTAGTTGTTGATGCAAGATGTCCAGTCTCTACGATGATAAAGGATATAAATGAAATTATAAAGGGTAAAACTAAAATTTTAGTTATGACCAAAAAAGATTTATGTGATGAAAAGAAAACAAATTATTTTGTAGAGTTTTATAAAAAGTCTGGTTATGAAGTAATACTTCTTGATTTAAAAAATAATAAAGATTTTAAGAAATTATTTGATATTACTAAAAAGTGTACTTCATATATTCAAGAAAAAAGAAAAAGTAAAGGCTTAAAAGAAAAAGAAATTAAAGCTTTAGTAATAGGTATTCCTAATGTAGGTAAATCAACTTTAATTAATAATATGGTAGGTAAAAAAGTTCAAAATGTTGGTAATAAACCAGGTGTAACAAAAAATTTAAATTTTTTACCTACAAAATATGGTATAACACTTTTAGATTCTCCGGGAATATTATGGCCAAAACTTGATAATATTGTGCATGCTTATAATATGGCCACTATTGGTTCAATTAAAAAAGAAGTATTAAATATATCTGATATTGGTATGTACATAATTAACTTCTATCTTAAAAGCTATCCAAACATTTTAAAAGATATTTATAAAACATCAGAAAGTGATGCAATTGAGGTATTTGATAATTTATCTTTAAAATGGGGATTTACAAAAAATGGTGAAACAGACTTTACAAAAGTAAGTGAAAGACTTTATAATGATATTATTGGAGGAAAAATAAAAGGAATTACACTAGATGAAGAAAAGACAGATAATTAGTATTTTAAATGATTTAATTATAGATAAAGATAAATATATAATTACAGGTGAAACTGCACTTACTATTTACGGCATAATAAAAGAATGTGATTATATATTTTTAATGTGTAGTGAAAGTATTGATAATGAATTTATTAAAGTTATAAATAAAACTTGTAATTTTGAATTAGTTCATAATTTTAAAGTAGAATCTTTAGAATCACTTTTTGCTAAAGAGGAAAATAAAACTCTAAAAAGAAAAATTGAAGATTTAATCCTTATAAAAGATAATCATCACTTTGAAAATGAATTATATAATAAGGGTTATAAATTAATTGCGGGTACTGATGAAGCAGGAAGGGGACCTTTATGTGGGCCAGTTGTTGCTGCAGCAGTAATTCTTCCTCATAACTATGAGCTTTCTGGGTTAACTGATTCAAAAAAACTTACAGAAAAGCAAAGAGAAAAATATTTTGAAATTATAAAAAAAGATGCTATCAGTTATAGTATAAGTATAATTGATAATAAAAAAATAGATGAAATAAATATTTTGGAAGCATCAAGACTTGGTATGAATACAGCAGTGGATAGCCTAAAAGTTAAACCAGATTTTATAATAACTGATGCAATGGATTTAAGAAGAGAAAACTCTTTAGGAATAATTAAAGGTGATGCTAAAAGTATTACCATAGCGGCTGCATCCGTCCTTGCAAAAGTAACAAGAGATCATATAATGGATGAATATGATAAAATATATCCACAGTATGAATATAAAAAACATAAAGGTTATCCTACAAAAAGACATCTTGAATTATTAGAAAAATATGGTATATTAGATATTTATAGGACTACATATGGTCCAGTTAAAATAATTATGGAGGAAAATAATGAATAAAAATAAAATACTAAATAATTACTTAATTTTACTTACTTCAGGATTTTTAATCGAAGTTATTTTTAGATTAATTAATAATTTAAATATTTTAAATTTTTCCTTTTTAAGAACTTTTATAGGTATTAATGTAATTAGTATTATTTTATCTTTAATATATTCAATATTTCCTAGAAAAGTATCTTATGTTTTTTCAAGTATAACCGTTTTAATTTTTTCTATTTATTCATTTGCCCAAATGCTTTTCTTAAACTTTTTAGGAGTTTATATGTCCTTTAATACGGTAAGTCAAGCAGGGGCTGTAAAAGATTACATAATGGATTTTCTTAAAAGCTGTAAACCAGTATTTCTAACTTTATTTTTGCCTTTTATACTTCTTATGTTAGTTTTTATTATTAATGGTATAAGACTTAAAAGTAAACCAAATGATTTTCATTTAAAAAAGAAATATAGATATGAATATCAAATAGTATCTTGCATTTTACTTATAGTGCTTTGCTTATCATCAATATTTTATTATCATTCATTAAGTGATAAATATAACGATAAATATCAAATACTTTCTTTAAAAGAACTTTTCGCAGGAACCTCAAATCCTAGTTTAGCGGTAAAAGACTTTGGTATTATTTCATATGGCTTACTAGATTTAAAAAGTAAATATGTTGAAACAAATATTTATAAAAATGATGTAATTGCTTATAATCCAGATAAAGATAAAAGAGATATCGATGATACTACATGGGAAAGTATTATTAATAGTGAAACTAATAGTACATTAAACTCATTGAATAATTTTTATATTAATAATAAGGTAACTAGTAAAAATGAATATACTGGTAAATATAAAAATAAGAATTTAATAGTTATTATGATGGAAAGTGTTAATGATATTATTATTAATGAAGAGTATTTTCCAAACTTTCATAAATTATTAAGTTCAAGTTATTACTTTGAAAATAATTATTCTCCGAGAAATAGTTGTGCAACAGGTAATAATGAATTTAGTGCAATGACATCACTTTATTCAATTTATAATAATTGTACTTCAAATTTATATGTAAATAATACATATCCAGAAAGTATATTTAATTTATTTAATAATAAAGGTTATACGACTAATAGTTTTCACGACTATGATAATACTTATTATGAAAGAACAAAAATACATCCAAATATGGGTAGTCAAAATTATTATGATGTTAATAGTTTAAATATGGAGTATTCAAGTGTTTATGGAGCTTGGCCTAGTGATGTAACTTTAATGGAAAAATATTTAGAAAAACTTGATGATATTGATGGTAAATTTATGAGTTATATTACAACTGTTACAACTCATCAGCCTTATGCATCACAAAGTGAATATGGAGATAAATATTTAGATAAATTCGAAGATACTTCTTATTCAATTGAACTTAAAAGATATCTTTCAAAAATGACTGAACTTGATAATGCTTTAGGAGTCCTAATTGATGGTTTACAAGAAAGAAATCTTTTAGACGATACTATTATAGTACTTTTCGGAGATCATTATCCTTATGGTATAAATCTTAATATATTAAATGAAATACTTGATAGAGATTTAAATAATTATGAAAATGAAAAAGTACCACTTGTTATTTATGATAGTTCTTTAAAAGAAACAATAACTATGGATGAATATACAAGTTATATTAATATTCTTCCTACAATGGCTAATCTATTTGATTTAGATTATGATCCTAGATATTATATGGGTAATGATTTATTTTCTGAGGATTATCAAAGTTTAGTAGTGTTCTATGATTATTCATGGAAAAATGAATATGCATACTTTAATGCAAGTACTGGTAAAATAACTTACTTTACAGACTTTACATATTCGGATGAAGAAATTAAGAAGATAAATGAATTAATTTATGCTAAAATGAATATGAGTAGTAAAGCAATTAAAAATAATTATTTTGCTTACTTATTTGAAAAAATTGAAAATGAAAAGGAGAATGTTAAATGAAAAACATAATAATCGTGGAGTCCCCTGCAAAATGTAAAACAATATCAAAGTATTTGGGAGGGGATTACACTGTAGTTTCTTCGAAAGGTCATATTAGAGATTTAGCAACCTCTGGAAAGTATGGACTTGGTATTGATATTGAAAATGATTTTAAACCTAGTTATGAAATAATTAAGGGTAAAAAGAAAGATGTTAAATATTTAAAAGATTTAATTGAAAAAGCAGATCATATATATCTTGCAACCGATCCAGACCGTGAGGGAGAAACTATTTCTTGGCATTTATATGATGAATTAAAAGTACCTGATGAAAAATATGATAGAATTGTCTTTAATGAAATTACTAAAGATGTAGTTCTAAAGGCTTTAAAAAATCCTCGAAGAATTGATATGAATTTAGTTCATTCTGGAGAAGCACGTAGATTTCTAGATAGAATTATTGGCTTTAGATTAAGTAAAGTTATGCAGTCCAAAACAGCTGGTAAATCTGCGGGTAGAGTACAATCTGTTGCTCTAAAACTTATTGTGGATAGAGAAAGAGAAATACTTGCATTTATTCCTAAAGAATATTGGACTATTGAGGCTGACTTCAAAGACTTTAAGGCAAATTTAGAAACTTATAAAGAAAAAGACATAGAAATTCCAAATGAAAAAGAGGCTGATAAAATACTTGATAGTTTAACAAATACATTTACTATTAAAAAGGTCGAAGAAAAAGAAAAGAAAAGAAGTGCTAAAGAAGTATTTAAAACTTCAACACTTCAACAGGCATGCTCTAATAAACTAGGGTTTGCTGCCTCAAAGACAATGAAAATCGCTCAAAAACTTTATGAGGGTATTGAACTTGATGATGGATTTCATGGCCTTATCACTTATATGCGTACTGATAGTGTAAGACTTTCTGATGAATTTACTTCAGCATCTTTTGCCTATATTAATAGTAAGTATGGTAAAGACTATGTAGGTTATGTTAAAAAGGGTAAAAAGACTGAAAATGTTCAAGATGCTCACGAAGGTATTAGACCCACAAATATTAATTATGAACCTGATAAAATTAAAAAGTACTTAGCACCTGATGAGTATAAACTTTATAGAATTATTTATTATAGAGCTCTTGCTTCATTAATGGCTGATGCTAAATTTAATTCGACTACTGTACTTCTTGATAATAATGATTATGGTTTTAAAGCAACTGGTAGTGTTCTTACATTTGATGGTTATTTAAAAGTTTATGGTGATTATGAAGATCAGGAAGATACAATTTTACCAGACTTTAAAAATTATAAAGCAGGTATAATTTTATCTGATACAATTACTAAGACTCAACACTTTACAAAACCACCAGCAAGATTTACAGAAAGTTCCCTTATTAAAGAACTAGAATCTCTTGGTATAGGAAGACCCTCAACTTATGCAACAATTATTTCCACAATTAAAGATAGGGGATATGTTACCCTTGAGGATAAAAAGTTTGTTCCAACAGAGGTTGGTTTTGAAACCACTGATAAGTTGCAAGAATTTTTCTCAAGTATTGTAAATGTAAAATATACCGCTAATATGGAAAAAGATTTAGATGAAATAGCTGAAGGAAATGAAGATTATAAAAAAATGTTAAAAGACTTTTATGATAATTTTGCTCCTCTTGTGGATAATGCCTTTAAAAATATGGAAAAGAAGAAGCCCGAAGAAACTGGTGAGAAATGTCCAGAATGTGGTAGTCCTTTAGTTATTAGAAAAGGTAAATATGGACAGTTTACAGCATGCTCTAATTACCCAACTTGTAAATATATTAAAAAAGAAAATAAACAAACAGAAAAAGAAATTATTTGTAAATGTCCAAAATGTGAAGGTAATATTATTGTTAGAAAAACTAAAAAGGGTAAAGAATTTTATGGATGCGATAATTTCCCTAAATGTAAATATGCATCTTGGTATAAACCAACAGGTGATAAATGTCCTAAGTGTAATGATTTATTAGTTATTAAAAATGGTGAAGTAATTTGTCCTACTTGTGATGAATAATTCATCATTTTTTTTGATATTAAAAAAAACACTAAGATCTTGCTTAATCCCAGTGTTTACCTAGTTCGTATTTTCCTATATCTTAAACATTTAAGAAAATTTATCAATGTACTTTTGTACTTTACAAACTAATTTTACTATAAAAATTTATAAATTACTAGTGCTTTTAACGTATTTTCGTAAGTATTTTTTCTTAAATGTTTAAGATTTGAGAAAAAAGGAAGGCGTATTTATGGGAAAAAATAAGAAAAAGGGTATTTTAATTATATCTTGTTTGTTCGTGATATTGTTATCAATATTTTTATATCCAAGAAAAGATGATAATAAAAGTATAATAAAAAAGTCTTATGCTTTTAAAATTAAAAATAATGGAGAAACAAGTTATACTTCAGTAAATAATCTTCCAAGTGATTTAACAAATTATCATATTGATGAAGAAAAAACAATATGTGAAAATGGTGGTAAGGTCTCAATAGTGGGTAATAAACTAGCTTATCAAACATTAGGTTCTGATAGATGTAGTGTTTATTTATATTATGAAGAACCTCATGATATTAATATAAATGTTTCTAATCCAAGTTATCTTTTAGGGGGATATACAAAAAGTATAACTAATTGTGATGGCATTACTGGTGGTACATGGGATTATAAAATTAATGGTATTATAATTGATAATATTTCAAAAACAAATTCATCATGTAATATTACATTTACTCCAAAAACGCCAAGTAATGAAAAATTATTAACGACTATAGTAAATAATAAAGCCACTAGAAATGCAAATGGTAAAAGATATCAAGGTAAAAATCCAGATAATTATGTATGGTTTAATGATGAATTATGGAGAATAATAGGAAATATTCCAGTATGTTTAACAAGTGGATGTGTAGCAACTCAAAATAGAGTAAAAATAATAAGAAATGATTCAATTGGAGCAATTGTATTTAATCAAACTTATTATAATTCATCATCACCTTTAACATGGATGAGAAGTAATATTCAAAATCTATTAAATTCGTGTTATTTAGGAAAAAAATCATCATGTGATAGTTATTGCTATTCACACATTACAAAAGCTAAAGGAACATGTGATTATTCATCAGATGGAATAGATACAGCAGACTATTATGGCAAGATGGTTGAAGATGTATACTTTAATGTAGGAGCAGGAGATGAAACATATAAAACAGCGGCAAATTATTATACACAAGAAATAGCAACTCATACAACAAGTGCTTCAAAAATAGGACTGATGTATGCAAGTGATTGGGGCTATGCAATCGAAGGTTTTACAGGATTATTAGGAAGTGATGGAAGTCCTCAAAATTCATCTGATAAAAACTGGCTATTTTCAAATGGCCTTGAATGGACAATGAGTGCATATTCTTCTTCGATCCTTAGCATTAACGACTATGGCCTCTTTCGCCTTTCGGTTGTGGTTGGCTGCTCCATCAGACCAGTCTTATATCTAAAATCTAATGTATATGTAGTAAGTGGAACTGGAAGTAAGGTAGATCCATATAGGATAGGAATGTAATATAAATCGTGCTTTGCTATGTGAAACCGATTTTGAATAAAGGTATATATGGGTAGTAACACCATTAAATATATATAGGGTAATTATTTTAAAATTTGGTCTTCTTCGAACCCTCTTAACGCTAACAACAACGGCTATCTGAACAACAACTCGGCTTCGAATGGCTACTCCATTTTTTTAGAACTTCTTGTGTTTGGCTTAGGTTTTATGGCTATAAAGTGTTAAACATAAGAAATATTAATTATCCTTAAAGGTTTTATACTTTTAAAAAATAATAGATGGACGAAGAAGCATACGTGCTTCTTCTATCAACATCCAAAATTAATTTAGAAAGAAGGTATATTTTGAAATCTAGTAAAAAAATAATTATATGTATGTTATTAATTGTAGTTTCTATTATTTCATTAACATTAATAAATACAAATACTAATACTAATACTAATAAAACTTTAAATTATAAAGGAAGTACTATTGCTTTAACTATTGATGGTAATAGTGCAACATCTTTTCCAACAAGTGGTAAATATAATGTAACTGTTAATTGTAATAATGCAAAAGGTAGATGGAATCCTAAAACATGGAAACTAGAAATAACTAAAATAACTGGAACAGTTACCTGTGATGTTTCGTTTAACTCTAGTGTAACTAGTTTGACTACGCAGGTTAATAATAAAGCTACTAGAAATGAAAAGGGTAAAAGATATCAAGGTAAAAATCCAAATAATTATATATGGTTTAATGATGAATTATGGAGAATAATAGGAAATATTCCAGTATGTTTAACAAGTGGATGTGTAGCAACTCAAAATAGAGTAAAAATAATAAGAAATGATTCAATTGGAGCAATTGTATTTAATCAAACTTATTATAATTCATCATCACCTTTAACATGGATGAGAAGTAATATTCAAAATCTATTAAATTCGTGTTATTTAGGAAAAAAATCATCATGTGATAGTTATTGCTATTCACACATTACAAAAGCTAAAGGAACATGTGATTATTCATCAGATGGAATAGATACAGCAGACTATTATGGCAAGATGGTTGAAGATGTATACTTTAATGTAGGAGCAGGAGATGAAACATATAAAACAGCATCAAACTATTATACTCAGGAAATAGCTACCCATGCAACTAGTACTTCAAAAATAGGACTGATGTATGCTAGTGATTGGGGTTATGCAATAGAAGGGTTCACCGGATTATTAGGAAGAAGTGGAAGTCCTCAAAATTCATCTGATAAAAACTGGTTAATGTCAAACGGTAATGAATGGACAATGAGTGCTTATTCTTCTTCGTGCCCTCTTTACGCTTTCAACAATGGCTATCTCAGTTTCAACCAGGCTGTGTCTGGCAATTCTATTAGACCAGTCTTATATCTAAAATCTAATGTGTATGTTACTGGAGGTACTGGAACAAAAGTAGATCCATATAGGATAGGAATGTAATATAAATCGTGCTTCGCTATGTGAAGCCGATTTTTTCTTGCAATAAAATGGTTTTGTGAGTATAATAGCTATTGCAGGTGGGTTATATGAATAGTGAAAAAGAAATGCTAGAGCAAATGAAAAATGATTTAGATAAATTGAATGATATGATAAAGAAAAGTGAAGGTAAGAATTATTATAGGAAAGAAAAGGCAAAAGTTATATGTAAAATAATTGCTCCTTTTGTGGGATTTACAGGAACAATTTCCTCTTTATATTTTTTAACTATTGGAGTTCCCTTTATGAAACATAATATAAAAGCATATTTAAATAAAGAAACGACTACTTATGATGATAATACTAAAAGTGTTTATGAATACTATCAAAAAAAGCAATCTATTAAACCAATGCTTTATGTATATGGTACTTGGGTAAAAGAAAATGATTACTATGTAAGAGAGGTATCACTTTATACGGTGAGTGATGAAAATGAAGATATATTTGAAAATGGAACTTTAGTTTCAAGTGGAAAAGAAAAGTCTATAGAAATTACTGATAATCACAAATATAAATTAATGACTTATGATGTAGATAAAAACGAATTTAATTATGTTTTGGAAAGTAATGATGCTACTATAGTAAGAAACGTTTGTTATATACTTGCTGTATTTATTTCTTGTTTATGTGGATTTGCTTATAATGACTCTAAAATGAAAGGATATAAAATGGCTTTAAATAAATTAAAGGAAAATTATTATGAAGAATATGTAAAACTAGAAAAGATATTTAAAAGTAGAGTAGAAAACTATGAACTTCTTTCCGGAGAACATTATGAAAGATAAATTAAATAGTTTTATTCATTTAAATGAAAATGATATTTTGAGTAAATTTGATTCTAAAGATTTAAGACATTTATTTTTCTTACTCGAAGATTATTTAATAAACTATAAAAAGAAATTAAATATAAATGATGATAATATTTCATTTGGACTTGAGATAGAAACAGAACATGCAAAAACAGACTTAATAAAGGATTTTATACAAAGTAAATATCCTTCTTGGAGTTATTGTGGTGATAGTTCATTAGATAATGGCATTGAGGTATTATCACCAATACTTACTAATAATGAAAAGTCTTTTGAACAGTTAAAAAATGTTTGCAATTTTTTAAGAAAAAACTCTTTTATAGATGAAAGTGCTTCAGCACATATTCATGTTGGTGCTCAAATATATAATAATTGGGGAAGTGTTTATCTTTTATTTTTAACTTGGTTTGCTTACGAGAAAGTAATTTACAGATTTTCTTATGGCGAACATAATGCGGGAAGGAAAGAGCTATTTTATTATGCTGATTCTATGCTAGATAATGCTAGAGATTTATCAGTTATTTTTGAAAAAATATTTAAAAGTTCTGGCGATTATACAAAATATGAACTGGAGTTTTATAAATATATACAGAAAATAGAAAGATATAAATCGCTTAATTTTATAAATGTTAGTCAGTTTGGTAAAAAAGAAGAAGGAAATACTATAGAATTTAGATGCCCTAATGGGACTTTAAATGAAGTTATATGGCAAAATAATTTAAATTTCTTTTTATCTTTAATGAATTATGCAAAAGATAGCTACAATAATGTAGATTGTGAATATTATGTAAATAAGGCAAATGATAATATAGATAGTGATTATGATTATAGTGAACTTTATTTAAAAGATGCTTTAGAACTTGCAGATTTAATATTTAAAACTAATCAAGATAAAATAGATTTTTTAAAGCAATATGTTAAATCTATTAATGATATTAATTATTCATATGATAGAGTAATTAGACTTACTAAATAAATCTCATTTCGCAAACTAGAAAAAAATTAGAATTTGCGAAATGTTTTTTAATTTGATGACAAATGTTTAAATTGATGATATTATATATTCAAAGGGAGAAATGCTTGGAAATAATAATGTAAAAGTAACAAGTGAATCACTTTTGGAATTTTTAAAAAACTAAAGAACTAGTAAAAATGTGTTTAATTATAATTATATAACTCTTAATGAAGTATTAATATTATTAAAAAATATTTATAATGAATATCCAAAATGGAGTAAAAGGGGTAATATATAGTGTAAAGAATAATCTTTACATTTTTATATAAAATATTTTAGAAAGGAAAAGTGTTATGAAAATAGGAATAATCTTTGCAATGGAAGAGGAAATTAATGAAACTTTAAAATATGCTGATGTTATTAATGAATATGAAATGTTTGGTATAAAGTTTTATGAAGTTTTGATTGATAGTAAAAACTGTATATTAGGATTATGTGGAGTAGGTAAAGTAAATGCCTCAAGGTGCACACAAATTATGATTGATAATATGAATGTAGATTTTATTATTAATGTAGGTGTTGCTGGAGGGCTATCAAATAACTTAAATGTACTGGATATAGTGGTGGGGGAAAAACTTGTACAACATGATTTTGATATAACTGCTTTTGATCATGAAAAAGGCTTTATTCCTAACTGTGGTGTTTATTTAAATAGTGATGATTATTTACTTAATATTACTAAAAATATTTTAATAGAAAATATAAATATTCATGAAGGAGTAATAGCCTCTGGTGATATATTTTGTACAGATAAACATATGAGTGAAAAGATTCATAATAAATTTAATGCATTATGCGTTGATATGGAAGGAGCAAGTATAGCTCAAACTTCTTTTTTAGCGGGAGTTCCTTTTATCGTTATAAGAAGTATTTCTGATATACCAAATAATCAAAATGTAATGACCTATGATAAATTTTTAGAAAGGAGTTCTAATATAGTTTCTTTATTTTTAAAAGAAATGATTGATAGATTATGACATTTGAAATAGAACTTAAAATTAGATTTAATGGTGATTATGTTTTTAATAGAGAAAAAGGAATTATAACTATTGAAAATGATAAAATAATAGGAAATATAGGTAATGATTTAATATATGGAGTATATAAAAGAAATATTATGTATCCACTTTTATATTCAGATAATGCTTTTTCTTTTTATAAAGATAAATATCTATTTACTTATCCATCATTATCTTCGAGTAATGGAACTATTTATGAAAATGATACTGTTGTTGGTACATTTTCAATAGATTATATAAAAAACTATGAGTGTCAAGATAATTTAGTAAAATAAATCTTCTTGATATTTTTTATTATGTATGCTAATATATTTGTCGTTATGGGGGTAAGTATGGAAAAAATATCTTATGAAAAATTTGTAAAATTAGTTAATAGTTTTGATGAGTTTAATGAAAAAATATTATTTGCTTTATATGAAAAATATGGAAAAGAAATTATTAATGCTTATTTTGATAAAATGAGTAGTGATTTACAAGAGGATGATTTTTTAATATTTGCAAAAAAATATTCAGCATATTTTGATAATATATATGATGGTTCTTTAAAAAATGAATCTGGTGTAACTGATTTAATAAATCATATGTTTTATAGTCTTGGAACTGATAATACTAATATTATGAATCAAAATGAAGAAATATATTATGGAAATATTTTAAATGAAGCAAAAGCTTTAAGTATATGTGAAAATAATGATAATTTATATCCAAAAGTTAATATTGCTAAAATATTAAAATCTATATATTTTTCTAATGATTATGAAAATAATTTAGAACTTTTAAAAGAAATAAAAAGTTTACCATATAAATTAGGTGATGATAACATTTTAAAAGGAGAACTACAATATATTAAAACAATGTTAAAACTTATAAATAAACCTAGTTATGAAGAATTTTGTAAAATATTTAATGAATTTAATTTTAATAATATTGATATAAGTGATAATATTTCATATGAACTTACTTTGTTAAAAAAATATATAATAGCTAAAAATAATTTTTTTAAGAGAAATATTAGATTAGTTTATTCAATATCAAGACATTTTAATAACGTAAGTAAAATGCAATTCAATGATATTATCCAAGAGGGTAATTTTGGTTTAATAAAGGCAATAAATAAATTTGATATTTCTAAGGGTAATAGATTTTCAACTTATGCTACTTACTGGATAAAACAATTTATTTTAAAAAGTTTAAATTATAATACAGATTTAATTCGTAAACCATATCAAATTAACTCTAAGAAAAGTATATATAATAAATTTATAACTGAGTATTATATTAAATATAAATGTATGCCAAGTGTTGAAATAATTAGTAAAGAACTTGGTATAAGTAAAAATGATATATATGATTTTGAAAATAATTATGCATCATGCACTTCTTTAGAAACACCAATTAATAATGAAGATGGATCTTTAAGTGAAGTTGTACCTGATAAAGATGCAACTGTTGAGGAAGATATTATGAATAAAGAACTTTCTTTAATAGTTAATAGTGCTATGAATAAGTATTTAACTGATAGAGAAAAAGAAGTATTAATGTTAAGATTTGGACTTAATGAAGATAGAAAAGAATATACTCTCGAGGAAATTGGCCAAAAATATGGTATTACAAGAGAAAGAATAAGACAAATTGAGATTAAAGCTAGAAAGAAATTAAGATTTAACGATAAAAATACCGGTTTAAAGGATTTTTTACGTTAAAAAGTCACTATAAATTATAGTGATTTTTTTGTGAACTTTTGGGCAGTTTTTGCATACATTACATTAGGAAGGTGATATAATGTCAAACTTTAAAGAAATCGTTACTAAGGCAATAATAGGAAAATGTAAGAAAAAGGTAATTAGTTCCTATGACATAGAGTGTGATGAAAAACCAAATACTATACTTGGATGCTGGGTAATAAATCATTCTTTCAGGGGAGTTAATAATTTAGGAAAGGTTAATGTATCTGGTTCATTTGATGTAAATGTATGGTATTCATATGATAATGATACTAAAACAGCAGTTACGACAAGAAAGTTTTCTTATACTGATGCTATAAATGTTCCTATAAAAGATAATAGTAAAATTGATAGTAATAGTGAAATAATTGTTAATGCATTAAAACAACCTACAGTAACAGATGTTAAAATTATCGGAGAACTTGTTAATTTAAAAATTGAAAAGGAACTAGGTATTGAGGTAATAGGTAATGCCACAGTAAAAATTCAAGTTGAGGACGATTATGATGATTATGAAGAAGTATATGATGAAGAAAATAATGATGAACTTAATATTAATGTCGATGATCTTAATGATGATTATTTAGAAAATAAGTAAGCCTTAATGGCTTTTTTTGTTGGTATAAAATAATTTGTTATATTTAAATAGTCAGAGTTTAGAAAGGACTAAATATAA